>Ga0247611_10001844_pt1 | contig 36613 bp, 36 predicted proteins | sample 177DNAGHGhighgp2_FD_192422 | JGI IMG/M metagenome (GOLD analysis project Ga0247611, IMG submission 192422) | Sheep rumen microbial communities from Palmerston North, Manawatu-Wanganui, New Zealand - 1770 DNA GHGhigh gp2 | ecosystem: Host-associated > Mammals > Digestive system > Stomach > Rumen... | reverse complement strand
GGGTGAGCGCTACTGGCTGACGAAGGAAGAGGAGCGCATCTAGAACAAACGCACCACCTCAGACACCCTCTACTGGGTGAAGCGGAAGGTTTGAGTCGGGCAATGGATGAAACTGAAGGCAAAGCCGTATTAACATAATTAATCCCCGCCAATTGGCGGGGATTAATTATGCTAGTAGGTCACTTTGGGCTCCAGTTCCTTGGCCTGGTCGATCATCTTCTGGACCTCAGAGACGGCGGGCACTCGGCCACAGATGTGGAACTCGGCGTTGACCTCCTCCAACTTCGGCTGCAGGTTCTCGGCCACACGATGGCGGAACTCCTTGACGGTGTCGACGCCAGCCTTCTCCAGCAGTTCTGCGAACTGGGGGCCTACGCCGTTGATACGGAACAGGTCGGCATGATTGGTCCAGCGCAGGATCAGTTTGTCGCTGATGCCGGTAGCCTCGGCCAGTTCCTGGCGGCCCTTGGGGGCTGCGCACTTCTCGAGCAGTTCGCTCACCTTGTTGATACCTGCGGCGGTCAGTTTCTCTGCATACACGTCGCCTACTCCCTCGATGTCAATAATCTTGTAATCCATAATCTTAAAGTTTTTGAGTTAATGAATGATTCTGTTTGTTGGTTTATAAGGCAAAGTTATTAAAAAATTTGAACACAGAGACTCAGAGACATAAAGTTTTTTGATTTTTTAATAATAATCTCTGTGTCTTTGTGTCTCTGTGTTCAAAAAAAATTGTATTTTTGCATCCATTATGATGATAGTGCTATATATTATAATAGGTGTGGCCGTGGGGGCTGTGGTGCTCTATCTGCTGATGGACCGAAGGATGGATGTGCTGCGCATCGAGGGCGGAAAGAAGGATATCGAACTCTCGATGAAGGGTGAGCAACTGTCTGAGGCCACGAGCCGGGTGAGGCATCTGGAGGCTGAGAACAAGTCGCTCAATGCCAAGGCGGAGAGCCAGTCGAGGGAACTCGAACTGGTACGCCAGCAGATGGGGGAGGAGTTGAAGCGTCATGAGGAGCGTTTCAAGAACATGGCCCAGCAGTTGCTGGAGACGAGCGCTGCCAAGTTGAAGGAGCAGAACGCCGAGACGATGATGGGCATCACCCAGCCGCTGCGCGACTCGATGGAGCAGGTACGCAAGGCCATCCATGAGAATGACGAGAAGTCGGCAGGCTATTCCGCCAGTTTCGCTGAGCAGATCAAACAGATGCTGGCGCAGACACAGCAGTTGGGCGAGAAGACGGAGAGCCTGACGAACGTGCTCAGACGCGACAACAAGATCTCTGGCAATATGGGTGAGATTATCCTTGGCGACCTGTTGGCCTCGCAGGGACTGACGGAAGGTATCCACTATGAGGTGCAGGCACGGCTGAGAGACGAGTTGGGACGTCCGCTGAAGAACGACGAGACGGGTAAGGAGATGCAGCCTGACGTCATCCTGCACTATCCGCAGGGCCAGGATGCCATCGTCGACTCGAAGGTGTCGCTCGTGGCCTATGAGAAGTACGTGAATGCGGAGTCGGCGGAGGATAAGGAGCGCTATCTGCAGGAGCATATCAAGAGTGTGCGTCAGCATGTGAACGAACTGGCCCGCAAAGACTATTCGAAGTATATCAAGAATGGGCGCGAGACGGTCGACTTCGTCATCATGTTCGTGCCCTTCGAGTCGTCGCTGCAGTTGGCACTCGCTAACGATCCCACCCTCTGGCGTGATGCCTTTGAGAAGAAAGTGTTCGTGACAGGCGAGCAGAACCTGTTGGGCATCCTCCACATGATCCATATTGCCTGGGTGCAGAACCAGCAGGCGGAGAACCAGCAGAAGGTGTTCGGCCTCGCTGAGCAGTTGCTCGACCGCTTGGGAGACTTCATCCAGCGCTATAACGACCTCGGTGAGAAGATCCATAAGGTGCAGGAGGCCTACGACAGCACGAACAACAAACTGATTACGGGCCGTCAGAGTGTGGTGCAGAAGGGGCGTGAACTCGTCGACCTCGGCGCGAAGGAGAATGCGAACAGGAAGATTCCCATGCCGGAGGTGGGGCTGGAGTAGTAATAATCATGTTTACGGTTTACAGTTTACGGTTTACAGATGAAATGATTCAAGGCTGTAATACCCGTAAAAGTAATCAACTGTAAACCGTAAACTGTAAACTGTAAACAATATGAAGATATATGTGAGTGAGCACATCTGGGACTTTGACCTCAGAGAGGCGCTGGAAGAGATATCGGCACAGCGGAGGGAACAGGCACTCAGGTTTAAGTATGAGTTGGGTCAGAGGCAGAATGTTTTGGCATACCAGTTGCTGAAACAAGGCCTGCGCGAAGGATACGGCATCACAGAGAATCCTCTTTTTGAGTACAACGAGCATGGTAAGCCCGCCATCGTGGGCCATCCGGAAATATGCTTTAACCTCAGCCATTGCAAGGAGGCCGTGGCCTGCGTCGTCAGCGATACTCCTGTGGGCGTCGATGTGGAGTCTGTTCGTTCGTATAAGGATGGACTGGCTCACTATACGATGAACGATGAAGAACTTCAAGTCATTCAGGCGGCTCCGAACCCAGACGTGGCGTTTATCCGCCTCTGGACGATGAAGGAGGCCGCCCTCAAATTGATAGGCACTGGTATCAGCGACGATCTGAAGACGGTGCTGCAGTTGAATCCGCATCTCCATTTCACGACCCACGAAACTTCCACTTATGTCTACACGGTCTGTGAATAAGTAAATCTATTTTTTGCAGGTATTTGTGAAGAAAAGCAAAAATGCTTTGTTGATTATTGTTTTTTTCGTACCTTTGCACCCGAACCATCACAATGATATAAATTTGTATAGATTTTGAAGCGATTAGTTAGTATTTCGGTAGTTGCAGGTATGCTTATTGGCGGTTTGATGACAGTAGGCTATCAGATGTTGCGTGAGCAATTCGTAGAGGAAGAGCAGGTGGAAGAAGTGCAGACAACCCTGGCTGGCTTGTCTGACTCCGTCAAGACAGAGATGGCGCTTAAACTGGAGCGTGAGGCTGTGCTGGAGCGGGTAAGGACCATCTACAGGGTCGTGAAGCAGGAGTGCATGTATATGGGAGGATCTGTGGATAGTGATCTGCTCGACTTGTCTTTCTGTTCCAAGTCTTGGAACAAGTTGCTGATGGCTGTCCGCAGTAAAGAGCATAACACAGGTACGCTGTTCTTTGAGGTGAACAAATGGACGATGGCTTACGAATCGGGCTTGGTTGATTTCGATGAGTTTGAGGTCAGCGACCTGACCATTGGTCCTGATAATGAGCGTACTGCTACCGTCACGTTTATGGTCTATGACTCTGATTCTTATACACCAGCCCGTATAGAATTGGTGTATGAGGATGGGAATTGGAAGATTGACAACTTCTATCACCTTAAATACATGCTGAACATGCGTTCGATGATGTCGCAGTATCTGGGTAACGATATGCCCTATCTTATTTGATGGTGAGTTTAGTCGTGAACTCAAACGTGAAGGGGCGGATGAACGTGCCTGCCATCACATAGTCTTTGTATTTAGAGGGATCAGTTATTAAGTCGGCAGCGGGGATGGAACCGCTGGCGCCTTTTTGGTTGAGAATGTTCACCACGTTTGCCGAAAAACTCAGATAGCGGTTCAAACGATAATCCACGCCTCCGAAGGTTTCCCAGCGTCCGTTGAAATATAAGGAGTTGGTCTTGTTGATGTATTGCTTGCTGAAATAGCGGGCACTCAGCCACACGCGCCAGTTGCCAAACTTGTAGGAGGGCTCAATCTCCAGTTCCGTCTTCGAGAGGGCGGTGATGGTCTTGTCTGTGAAGTCATACTCTTCTGTCACGCCGTCGCTGAAGGTGGGCGTAATCTTGAATTTCTTATATCTTGGGTCTCGGATGGTGAACATCACGTGGATGTTCAGACCGTCGACGGGAGTAATCATGGCGTCGGTAAGCCATCCCAGAGTTGCCATGTCGTAGAAGAACGGTGTGGTGAACGATTCGCTCATACCGGCTTTCATGTCGCCGACGTCTTTCGTCAGCACATGACTCAGGTTGGGACGCTCTTGTGAGTTCTTCATGCTGATGTAGGTAATTTGCGAGGTGAGGTCTATCCATCTGTTCTTCCAGTAGATGCCGCCACGGACATAGTGGGTGGGCATGCTCTCCTGGGTGGGGTAGTTGTGGGTGCCGTAGTGGAACAACTGCGAGTGGATGGTGGCGGTGGAGTATTCCGCCTGCAGGCCGAATCCCCGTACCAAGGCATAGCGCGCACTACCGATGATGGCGTAGTTGAAGTGGCTGTTGCTGAAATGGTTCCTCACGACGCCTTCGTCAGCAAGGCTGAAGCCGACATGACGGGCATTACCTTCGTACATGTCGTTGGCAGCGTAGCCACGTACGTTCAGATATTCCAGTCTGGCACCTGCATAGAGCCAAATACGCTCGTTGACGTTCCACTCATCGGAGGCCAGAGCGAAGAGTTTGTGCTCATGACCATCGTAGAATTCGGCGTAAGAGTTATAGGAGTAACTGGAACTGCCGTTGAGCAACAACTGTTTCGGGTCTTTCTTTACCTCGTGGCCAAGGAGATACATCGAGGTGTAGGTGCCTGCGGCATTGAGCCAGTAGTCTATCTCTGTGCGCCAACTGTGGCGCCGGTCTTTGGAATTGCCCGTCAGTTCCGCATTGGTCATCCAGGAATGTTCGAAGCCGTCGAAATGCAGCATGCGTCGTGTCTGTACCTTGCCAGTATAGACCGTGCCGTCTTCGTAAGTATATCCGCTTTCGGCCGTGACGTCGCTTATACCCATGACGGTGGGAATGGAACGGAACGAGTGACCATGTTTGAACTTGCTGTGGACGGACAGTTTGAGGCCGCTGTCCCATCGGTAGTCGAGCAGGAAGTTCACGTTGTGTATCTTGTTGATGTTCGCATCGTCGATATCCTGTTCCTCCATCAGGCCTGTCGCCACATCCAGGTATTTCACCTTGTCGTAGGCAGGGCGGTATTGGTCGATACCCAGCCTGAAGCCGTCATACGCCTCCACGTTACCGTCACCCACGAAGACAAAGGGACCGTAAATCTCGTTGATCTCCTTGAACTGCGAGTACTGGTAGATGAGGCCAGCCTTGCCACGACCTTCGTTCCAGGTCTTCGAGAGTGCCGCCTTATAGAAGTGGACGTTCTCCTGCAGGGCGGTCATGTCGAGGTGGTTGCTTCCGGGATCCATATTATGATAGGTACTAATGCTGAGGCCCCAGCCTTTTCCGACGGGCGTGGATACATTGGCATCTATCGCATGACGGCCAAAGTGATTAAACGTGTAATTGATCTTGCCTTCTAAGGAGTCGCCGGCGAGTTTTGAATAACTGTCGACACTATAAGTGATGACACCGTATTTCAGCGCCATGTCTTGTGGACCCGTGGTCCGCACAGACTCATGGCTGACGCCGCTGTGCCACGATTTGTAGGGATAGACCTGGTAATTATAATAGGACACGGGAAGGCCGTCCTCATAGAGATAGGCGTGTCCGGAAATGGGCAGGCCTAAGGATATCTGGCGTGGCTGTGAGACGGAGGCTGCGTTCATCAGCACATTCCGGTTGTTATCACCGGAAGTGCTGACAACACTGTCGGCTACAACTTCCTGAGCCGTTGAGCAGATGAACGTCGTGATACCAAGAATGGCTGTAGTTACCGTTCTTACGAACCTCATAGACCAGCCTTATTTGACAAGGTTGCCGAGGATGTCGCGCGTCAGTTCTTTGGTGATGGAACGGGTGGCGGCACTGGTGGCATTCTTCACCACACGGCCTGTGGCCGATGTTCTCGACTTTGTTTTCTTGCCTGTCACCTTGTCGCTGATATAAGTGCCGAGGATAGTGGCGAGGGTAGAGGTGACGGCGGTGATGATAGCCTTCCATACCTTGCTCATCATGCCGGGCTTCTTCTTTTCCTTGGCAGCCTCTTTCTCCTCAGCTTTCGTGGCAGCCTCTTCCTCGGCGGTCTGCATCTGCTGCTCGTTTTCGGCCATCAGCACCTCGAAGGCACTATCGCGCTCCACCGGGGTGTCATATTTGCCATAGATACGGCTCTGCTTGATGATGTCCGTACGCTGGCCCTCGGTGATGGCGCCGATCTGTGACAACGGGAACAGCACCTTGGCTCGCTCCACGATGTTGGGCGCACCCTTCTCGTCGAGGAAGCTGACAAGCGCCTCGCCGGTCTCAAGGTTCATGATAGCCTCGTCGGTCTTGAACTCAGGGTTGGCACGGAATGTGTCGGCGGCGGTCTTCACGGCCTTCTGGTCTTTCGGCGTGTAGGCGCGGAGGGCGTGCTGCACACGGTTGCCGAGTTGTCCGAGGATGTTCTCGGGGATATCTGTCGGGCTCTGGGTGATGAAGTAGATACCCACACCCTTTGAGCGCACCAGGCGGATTACCTGTTCGATCTTGTCGAGCAAGGCTTTTGAGGTGTCGGTGAAGAGCATGTGGGCCTCGTCGAAGAAGAAGATGAGTTTCGGCTGAGGCAGGTCGCCAACCTCGGGGAGGGTAGAGTAGAGCTCAGAGAGCAGCCAGAGCAGGAAGGTGGAATAGAGTTTCGGTTGCATCATCAGTTTGTCGGCAGCCAGCACGCTCATCACGCCTTTGCCGCCTTCTACTGAGAGCAGGTCTTGTATGTCAAACGACGGCAGGCCGAAGAACTTGTCGGCTCCCTGGTTCTCCAACTGCAGGATGGCGCGCTGGATGGCACCGATACTCATGGCGGTCACCGTTCCGTATTTCAGTGTGATCTCCTTGGCATGGTCGCCCATCCAGTTCAGCATCGAGCGAAGGTCTTTCAGGTCGTCGAGCAGCAGTCCGCGCTCGTCGGCGATGCGGAACAGAATGTTGAGGATACCTGTCTGTGTCTCATTCAGCTGAAGGATACGAGAGAGCAGCAGCGGTCCCATCTGCGAGATGGTGGCACGCATGGGATGACCCTGTTCGCCGAAGACGTCGTAGAATCTGACGGGACAGGGCTGGAACTGCGGATTCTCGATGCCGAACTCGGGCAGACGCTTCTCGATGAAACCGCTCATCTTGCCTGTCTGCGAGATGCCGCTGAGGTCGCCCTTCATGTCAGCCATGAAGCAGGGCACGCCTGCCTGGCAGAACGTCTCGGCCATCACCTGCAGCGTGACGGTCTTTCCTGTACCCGTGGCTCCGGCAATGAGTCCATGACGGTTGGCCATCTTTCCTGTAATGCTGAGCGCACCGTTGGCGCAATGGGCGATATACAGCCCTCTCTCTTTGTCTAACATATTATATAATATTTAAGTTGTTCTGTTTGTTGATTGGCTTATACGTCGCGGTTGAAGAGCATGCGATATTCGACAGGTGTCATGCCGACCACCTCCTGCATGCGGCGCTGGAGGGTACGGATGTTCTTCAGACCGCTCTCCTCGGCAACGGCAGCAATGCTGTACTGGGGCTTGTCGCGCAGCAGACGCATCGCCAACAGTGTGCGCAGGTTGTCGAGATAGGCATCAGGCGAAGTATAGATGCTGCTGTGACGGAACAGACGGACGAGCCGCTCATGGCTGACACCAAGGAGTTTGGCGAGGGCCTTCGAGTCGAAGTCGGGTTGCGTCAGGACATTATCCTGCTCTACACGGATTTCGAGGAGGGCCATCAGCTGACCGTCGTCCTGCAGGTCGGCATTGCGCTGACGCTCGATGTTCTTAGACAATATCTCACGGGCTACCTCCGCACGGCGGCGCAGTTCTACGTCTTCCTCCAGCCGCTGGGAGAGGTCGAGGTTACGCTCCACGAGGCGTATGATCTCGTTTTTCAGTTGGTCTACCTCATGGCGCAAAGCCTCGTTATCGGCTTGCATCTGTTTGTTCTCTTTCTCTGTCATAAGCAGTCATAAGCAAAAAGGCTTCCGCTGTGGGAAGCCTTTGAAAGTTATTAGGATTAGTTGTATTTCAGTATCTGTCCCGGCATCAGGCGGATGGACTTGCCTATGCGGTTTAACTTGCATAGCGAGTCGACGGTGGTGTGACACTTGCGGGCGATGCTTTGGAGGGTCTCGCCCTTTTTCACCTTATGGAAATGTACTTCTGACGTGAAGGAAGCAGAGGGGGCTGCGATAGCCATCTCAACGTCGTCCTCGTCCTCGTCGCTCTCAAAGCGTCCCATATTGCTGTTGCCGCTGACACCACGCAGACGAGTTGCCTGGGCCGACTCACGGGCGTACTGGCTGCGACGGAATGTGTAGAAGTCACCAGTGACATCCTGATTACGGAAGTCGAACATCAGCGCAGGATTGAGGGCCACACCACAGACACGGGTCTCGAAGTGCAGATGGCTACCAGTGCTGCGGCCTGTGTTACCACCCAGTCCTATGGGATCACCTGCCTTCACTTCCTCGTTCTCACGTACAAGTTGCTTAGACATGTGGCCGTAGTAGGTCTCCAATCCGTTATAGTGGCGGATGACCACATACTTGCCATAGCCACGCGGCTCATATTTCACGATGCGCACCTTGCCGCTGAATGCAGCACGGATGGTGTCGCCGATATAAACCTTGATGTCGAGTCCCTTGTGTTGGCGTCCCCAACGGGCTCCGAAGTTGGAGGTAATCACACGACTGTCCGTCGGCATGCAGAAACCTCTGAGGTCGATAGTGGTCTCGTCGGGAAGGGAGGAGCCATTATAATGTGTCAGTTCGTTATCCCACTCCTCATAGAGGTCACCGGCGGGATTCTCAAACAATTCCTGTTCAATCAGTCTATTGAGTACTATAGAGTCAACAGCCTTCATTTTCCTGTCTACTGGAGCCTGACGCGCTAACAGATCCTGACCTTGCGAAGGCAGGGAATTAAACGTCATCAATGCTAATAAAACTGTTGTCTTAAAAATCTTAATTGTTATCATTATGGGTTCTGGTTTGTCTTGTTAGAGTGAATAATTCGGTGCAAAGGTATAAATAATATTTTAAAAACATGCAGAAAGTTGTACGCGTTAACAACTTTTTGTGTTAGTTTAACACTTCAAAACTAAGATATGGCCGCCCAGTTGATGTTTGTCTTGCGCAGTTGACGCAGCCGGTACCATAGGATGGCATACTTCGGAGACTGGCAGTCGGGGTCGTCATCAATAATCTTCTGAGCCTCGTCGCGGGCCATCTGCACCAGTTGGCCGTCTCTGGCGATGTCGGCAATCTTCAGGTCGAAGGCCATACCGCTCTGCTGGGTGCCCTCCAGATCACCAGGACCGCGAAGTTTCAAGTCAGCCTCTGCGATACGGAAGCCGTCGTTGGTGTCGCACATGATATCGATGCGCTTACGGGTCTCTTCTGAGAGTTTTAGTGGAGTGACGAGGACGCAGAACGACTGGTCTGCACCACGGCCCACTCTTCCACGGAGTTGATGGAGTTGGGAGAGGCCGAAACGCTGGGCGTCGAGGATGACCATGACGGAGGCGTTAGGCACGTTGACGCCCACCTCAATGACGGTGGTGGCAACGAGGATTTGTGTCTCTCCGCTAACGAAGCGCTGCATCTCATCCTCCTTGTCCTTAGGCTTCATGCGACCATGTACCTTGCTGAGGCGGAACTCAGGGAATGCCTGTCGCAGCACCTCGAAGCCGTCTTCGAGGTTTTTCAGGTCGCTCTTCTCGCTTTCTTCGATGAGGGGAAAGACGATATATACCTGTCGGCCTTCATGAATCTGCTGCCGGATACCATCATAGAGAGTGGTCATACGGGTGTCGAAGACATGCGTGGTACGGACGGGCTTACGACCTGGCGGCAACTCATCAATGACACTCACGTCGAGGTCACCGTAAAGGGTCATGGCAAGGGTGCGGGGGATGGGGGTCGCCGTCATCACGAGAACGTGTGGGGGATTCTCGCTCTTGCTCCAGAGTTTGGCGCGCTGGGCTACGCCGAAACGGTGCTGCTCGTCGACGACCACAAAGCCCAGGCGGGCGAACTGGACGGTGTCCTCGATGACGGCATGAGTGCCAACGAGGATGTGGATGGTGCCGTCGAGCAGGCCTTCGAGTACTTCCTCACGACGCTTGCCTTTAACGATGCCTGTCAGCAGGGCTACTCGCAGGTCCATCCCGTCGAGGAATTGCATGATGGTCTGAAGGTGCTGTTCGGCGAGGATTTCCGTAGGGGCCATGATGCAAGCCTGATAGCCGTTGTCGATAGCGATAAGCATGGACATCAGGGCCACGAGGGTCTTGCCAGATCCGACATCTCCCTGCAGCAGACGGTTCATCTGGCGCCCGCTGCCCATGTCTTTCCTTATCTCCCTAATCACCCTCTTCTGTGCTCCCGTCAGGGGGAAGGGCAGGTTGTTGTGGTAGAAAGTATTGAATACCTCTCCGACATGAGAGAATACATAGCCGCGATACTTACGGCGATGGTCGCTCGCATACCTTAATATATTGAGTTGTACGTAGAAGAGTTCCTCGAACTTCAGTCTGACACGGGCCTGTTCCAGGTCTTTGGCGTTCTGGGGATAGTGGACGGTGCGGAAGGCTTCGTCACGCCCCATGAGGTGGCGGCTGGCGATAATGAAGTCGGGCAAGGTCTCTGGCAGGGGCGGCAACTTCTCGACAAGTGTCTTGGTAAGCCTTTCCACGGCACGGGAGTTCAGCCCCGTCTTCTTCATCTTCTCCGTCGTGTTGTAGTAGGGCTGTAGGCCCATCGACGAGAGATCCACCTTCGAGGCATCGTCGAGGTCGGGGTGGGTGAAGTTGATACGGTTGTTGAAGACAGTTGGCTTGCCAAAGACCACGTACCTGGTACCGATGCGATAGGTCTGCTTGGCATATTTCCCCCCATTGAACCACGTGAGGTCGCAGATGGCCGTGCCGTCAGTGAAGTGGGCGACGACTCGCTCCTTGCGAGGTCCCATGGCGAAGGTCTCGAAACTGAGGATATGACCTACGACCTGTACATAGGGCATGTCACCCGTCAGTTCATGGATGGTGTAGACTTTTGAACGGTCTACATATTTATAAGGATAATATTCGAGCAGGTCACCATAGGTCTCGATGCCAAGTTCGTTGCTCAGCATCTTCTTGCGGTTAGGGCCTACGCCAGGCAAGAACTTGATGTCCTGATCGAGGATATTCATGAATCTTTTTTTTGCATCGGACTTTACGGACTATCTCGGACTTATTCCTGCCGTCAGATAGTCCGTGTCAGTCCGTGTTTGTCCGTTGCTAAAACTTCTCCGATGCGTAAGTCGTAGGGTGTGGTGATCTTGATGTTCTCACGATTGCCCTCGACAAGCGTGATCTGATAGCCGTAACTCTCCACGACAGAGGCATCGTCCGTAAAGCCGTCGTCATAGGGCTGACGATTCGCTGCCTTAAGCAGTTGGATGTCGAAGGTCTGTGGGGTCTGCACCAGACGATACTCACCGCGCGGCACAGTCCTTGATTCTTTTTGGCATCGGACTTCACGGACTGTCTCGGACTTTTCGTGGCCTGTGTCAGTCCGTGCTTGTCCGCTGCTTGATAGATGCCGAAGCGTTTCTACGACGGGGATGACGGGAATGACGGCTTTGGCTGTGCGGGCTGTCTCGTAGCAATTCCTGATTACTTCGATACTGGGGAAGGGACGAACACCGTCGTGAACGCCTACCACACCCTCGGCATCGTCAGGCACCTTGGCGAGTCCGTTCTGCACGGAGTGGAAGCGAGTCTGACCACCATTGGCCAGAGTGTACTCCACGTCGAAATGATATTCCTCGCAGAGCTGATGCCAATAGTCCTGCTGGGCTTCTGGCAATACCAGGATAATCTGCAGATCAGCATCGTACTCCCTGAATCTCTCCAGCGTCCGCATCAGCACAGGCTTGCCACCAATGGGCAGGAACTGCTTGGGAATGTCGCTCCCCATCCGCAGTCCCTTTCCTCCTGCCACAATTATTACGTAGTCCATTATTTTTTCTTTTTTTTGCATCGGACTTTACGGACTAACACGGACTTGTTCCTGCCGTTAGATAGTCCGTGTCAGTACGTGTTCGTCCGTTGCTTATTTTCGAATTATGCGTTTATAATCTCGTCCTTCTCCGAAGTTTAATAGATAACCGACTTTAAATTGAGTGATGTTGAGGTAGTTGATTAACTGAGCAGAATTTGCTGGCGTAAGACTTGGAATCGATTTTAGTTCCAAAATGATTTTGTCATCTACAACTATATCAGGAATGAATTCTCCAATTATTTTACCTTTGTAGTAAACACTCAGATGCTTCTGGCGCTCATAAGGAATTCCTATCTCGTCAAACTCTATACATAAAGCATTCTCATAAACGGATTCAAGTAGTCCTGTGGTCAGATGCTTGAATACATTGAAATATGCTTGTAGTATATTATTTGATAATTCTTCGTACAACAACATCCTCAGTCCGTATTAGTCCGTAAAGTCCGTTGCTAAAAAACTACTGTTGCATCAAATGCTTGTAGCGCATGCCTTCGGCAATCTGGTCAGAGGTCTGCTTGTCTACGAGTTGAGTCAGCAGTTCGTAGGCATACGGGAAGGCAGCGGCGGGACCCTCGCCTGTGGTGACATTACCATCGACGGTCACGAGGTCGCCAGTATAGGTGGCTTTCGTCAGAGCCTGTTCGAAGCCAGGGTAGCAGGTGGCACGTTTGCCATCGAGGATGCCTAATGGTGCGAGCACGACTGCTGGTGAAGCACAGATGGCGGCAATCTTCTTGCCAGCGGCAAACTGAGCCTTCAGCGCCTCGCAGACACCCTCATGGGCAAACAGGTTGCTGGCTCCAGGCATGCCGCCAGGCAGCATCAGCAGGTCTGCATCGCTGTAGTCACTCTGTTCGAACTGAATATCAGCCTCGATATTCACGCCATGAGCCGACTCCACCAAGGGGAACTCCGTTGTGCTCACAGTGATAACATCCACACCACCACGACGCAGCACGTCGATGGGAATCAGGGCCTCGACATCCTCGAAGCCGTCTGCCAAGAATACATAAACTTTTGCCATAGTCTTTCTTTTTTAGGGTTTCGATTGCAAAGGTACTCTTTTTTTTCAGACAAAAGAACAAAAGAAACAAAAAAATATATGTTCTTGTGTACTTATATCTGAAAATTCATGTATCTTTGCAGGCAAAAGTGCAGAATTATGGAACATCCCAGACTCAAGTTTGCCCTTTTCGGCAACATTTACCAGACCAAGAAGTCGGCATCGATACAGAAGGTGCTGGCCTGTCTTTCCAGCCACGATGCCGAGATTTACGTCGATAAGGAATACTATGACTTCCTGACTCTTGACCAGCAGATCAGCGTCGATGCCAATGGTGTCTTTGATGGCAATGACTTTGAGGCCGACTTTGTCATCTCCATGGGTGGCGACGGTACGTTCCTCAAGGCTGCCAGCAGGGTGAGGGAGAAGATGATTCCCATCCTTGGCGTGAACATGGGGCGCCTGGGTTTCCTGGCTGATGTCAGTCCCAGCGAGATAGAGCAATGTGTGGAGGCGCTCTATGCTGACGACTTTGCGATAGAGAACCGTGCGCTGATCAAGGTAGAGACAGACGGTGATCCCTTCGACGGCTATGACTGTGCCCTTAATGATGTGGCCATCCTGAAGCGTGACACGGCCTCGATGATCTCCATCCGGGCCAACATCAACGGCGAGTATCTCACCACCTATCAGGCCGATGGTCTGGTCGTATCTACGCCCACGGGCTCTACGGCCTATTCCTTGTCCAATGGCGGTCCTATCATTGTGCCTGGTACGAAGGTGTTCTCCATGACGGCTGTCGCACCACACTCGATGAATATCCGTCCTATCGTACTCTCTGATTCCTCTGAGATCACGCTGACTGTCGAGAGCCGTTCTCATAACTTCCTTGTCGCCATCGATGGCCGCTCAGAGAAGTGCAAGGAGGGTACGAGACTCACGATGCGGCGTGCTCCCTACGACGTGAAGGTCGTGAAGCGTTCGCGCCACAGTTATTTCAATACGCTGCGTGAGAAGATGATGTGGGGAGTGGATGCCCGTTGAATCCCTTTTCTTTGTCAGGCTGGTATCTGTATGATAAAACGGGCGCCGTCGTGGTAGTCCTTGTCCAACACGATGTTGCCACCCAGTTTGTGGGCGATATTCTGGCAGAATGTCAGGCCTAATCCCAGTCCTTCGCTGAACTCGTCGATCTTCGTGAAGTGCGAGAAGATTCTGTCTTCGTCGCCTGGCTCTATGCCTTTGCCTGTATCCGTCACCGTGAGCAGCCATTTCCCGTCGGCCATGTCGCTGCTGAGGGTGATGCCTCCTTTTTCCGTAAACTTGTCGGCATTGAGCAGTATCTCCATAACGACTCTCTTGAGCAGGTCCTTATTGCTCTTCACGGTGACGTTCTGATCGATGCTCGACATGTAACTGAAGCCTATTGCCTGGTTCTTGGGCTTGAATTCTGTGGCGATCTCACGGCAGAACTCGTGACAGTTGATGGCCTCGCTGTTGTTGGCGATGTTGATGCTGTCTATGTCGGAGAGTGTGATCAAGTGGTTCAGGCTGTTGGTGATGATGTCTGCATTGTGTTCAATACGCTTTGCCAGATCCTGTCGTTCTTCATTCGTCAACTCTTCATTCTGGGTGGCGAGGATAGTGGAGAAGCCGGCTACGGCGTTGAGTGGTGTGCGGATCTGGTGGCTTACGTTATGGATGAAGGCGGTCTTCATGCGGTCTGCCTCCTGAGCATGGTCGCGAGCCACTGTGAGTTGCTGGTTCTGTGCCATGAGTTCTCGGACGTGCTTCCTGCGGTTCCAGATGAGATAAGTGAGGAAGCACACACCGAGCAGGCTGGCACCCGTGGCGACATAGGCCATCTTGTCGTAGGCTTCCTTCGTTTCCCGTCGCATCTGCTCAAGGTTGATGTCGTTGCTGATGTCGTTGATCTCCATCATCGAGATTTCTCCGTACCATTTCTCCTTGGCCTTGATCAGTTGTTTCAGCGCTTCCGCCTCTGCTGCCTTGTCGCCCTGCATCTCGTAGATCTTCGTCAGGAAGAGCAGTTGGTCAAGTCGGGTTGTCATCTTGCTGTTAATCTCCAGCGCATCGTTAAAGCGCCCCTCGAAGCAGGCCAGTCCCTGCTCAACGTACATCTCGTAGGTGTTGTTGTAGTCCTTCGCGTCGCTCTGTTTGATGCTTTTGTTCTTGTTGTAGGCATTCATGAAGCCTTCACGGTCTTTCTTTCCGAACTCGATGATGCATTTCATCTGCAATGCGGCGCTCAGATTGCGGTTGTCTTCGCTGATATTGATGCATTTGTCGATGTAGATGGTGGCTGAGTCGGGACTGTCGAAGGCGAGGATGTTCGCCAGCAGCATATAGATGTTGCTGGCCTCCGCACGGTATTCTTTCCTGTCGTTGAGTTTCTCAAGCGCCTGGTTGAGGTATTTCTTGCACATCGCGATGTTATTCCTGGTGCCGTAGAACACACCCATCAGGTAGTCCATACGGTATTCCTCGTCGTGATGCTTGTTGTTTATGATGTAGTCGTTCATGGCCTCCGTCTTCTTCAAGGCTGAGTAGAAATGGTCATTGTTGATGTCGTAGACGATCTCGTTCTCCCAGGCTGTGAACATGTCGTGCCATCTTTCTTCCGCTTTATAGTATTTGCGCAATTTGTTGATGGCATCGCCGAAAGCCTCTTCGTCTGTGGTGTCAAAGTATTTGTATGCTTCCTTTCGAAGCCTTTCTTCCTCAGGGTCTTTTTTTTCCTCGGCGAAAATCGGTGCCAGACAGAATATTAGAATGGTCAGCAGTAGCGCTATCCTGTATAGATAGCAGCAGTCTATAGGCGATGATTGTTTTCTCTTAATCATTGGTAGGTCCATTTCTTCGATGCAAAGTTACATATTATTCATGATATAACCAAATGTTTTTCGGATTTTTTTTTGTCCATTCTTGAAGACGATACCCTTGTAGGCCTACTTTCTCTTTTTTACTTTATCACAAGACGGATACCTACGTTTTCGAAAAGTTCATCTACGTTATCCGGGAAACTGAGATTTAGTTCACACCAATCATTTTCGCTGGTGTAACCGCCACCACAGTTAGCAACTTTTCCGTTAACAAGAGTTGATGTAAATTCCCATACGTTACCAGACATATAATAAAGCCCCAGTTCGTTAGGTTCCTTCTGAGCAACAAGATGTGTTGATGCATCAGAGTTGTCATAATACCATGCTACTTTGTCTATTGAGTTCGAACCGGCATATATGTAGCCTCCTGATTGTGGTCCGCCCTTAGCTGCATAGTGCCGTTCTTCTTCTGTTGGCAGAGCCATCTTCTTGCCAGCAGGCAGTAAATGAAATACTCATGAAAGCTGCCATGAGCAGCGTCATCATCACTGATAATAAATTCCTTTTTTTTTTCATTACTATTAAAATTATAAGTAAATCGGTGCAAAGACATTAATAATCCCTGACACAACAAAATTAATTCGCCAAAAATCATCACTCTTTTATTCTCTTTCTATCCTCCTATATAATATCTTTACCGAACTCCCTTGTGCACCTGAGTCATAGCAGCCGTCATACCCAAGTACTGTCCCAGCGACTAAGTCATTAAAGTCATTAGTCATTAGTCATTAAGGAGTAAGGGAAAAGATGATTTTAGATTATATTATTATATATATTATAATATATATAATAATATAAAAATAAGAAGAGTCTAAGAAGAGATTTAGGAGAGAGTCTAATAAAAATATGCAAAGTGCTTAAATGACTAATGACTAATGACTATCATGACTGCACCGGGGTCACCTACGATCGCATATCGGGCAAGGCCGACTGCCACGACTCTGATACGATCGCAATGCCGGGCAAGTACGACCACCCACGACTCTGATATGATCGCAATGCCGGGCAAGCCTCGACGGGATATCTTCCGTGTCTCGCGCAGATGCTTCCCGCTTTATAGCGCCAGGCATCACCACGCCGCACGCCAGGCATCGCGTCGCCGCACGCCAGGCATCAGCACGCCGCACGGCATGCGACGCATCAGGACAGCCTACGGTAGTAATTATTTCCCCTCCTGAGTTAGGAGGGGTTAGGGGTGGTCTGAACAGGCGCTAATGAGACCCTCTTCGGCTCCACTTTTTAGGAGAGAGTCCCGAGGCGGACGGTGCGCCCGTTCAGACCACCCCGCCCTACCGGGCTCCCCTCCTGACTCAGGAGGGGAAGATAATACTCTAAGCGCAGACCCTCCACCTCCTGAGTAATCTCGCACCACCTCGCCCCCGCGCCCCCGCACCCCCGAGTGTAATATCCTTCCTCGTTCCTCCTTCCTCCTTCCTCGAAAAAAAAATCCTCTTTCCTTAAAATTTTTTGTAAAATCTTTTGGTAGTTTCAAAAATTCTTCGTACCTTTGCACCGTCGATGATAAGAAAGGAAAACACAATGAGTCAAAAATTCAAGAAAATTCAGAACAAGAACGATGAGTCGACGGCCTATGGCAAGTGGTTTGCCACGGCGGTCTACGACCAGCACTTCATCGAGACCGAGGAACTGGCCAACTTCATCCAGACGCAGGCGAGCGTCAAGAAGAGTGACATCAAGGCCGTGCTCGACGAACTGGGCAGCGCCATGAAGCACTTCTTCGAACTCGGTCAGAAGGTGAAACTCGACGGCATCGGCATCTTCAAGGTCGGCTTCTCCAGCATCGGCACCACCGAGAAAGAGGACTGCGGCGCGCAGACCATCACCACCCGCCGTGTGCTCTTCCAGCCCGAGACGGAGCGCGTGGTCGTAGGCCAGAAGGTGAACAAGCAGGGCAAGATCAGTCAGAAGTACGTCGTGGCCAAGTCGCTGGTGAAGGACGTGACCTTCGAGGAGACCTACGACACCTCTCTGCAGCCCGAGAGCGACAGCGGCGACACCTCCGGCGGCGGCAACGGCTAAAGGTCGGGGGCGCGGGGGCACGGGGGTACGGAGGTACGAGAATAGACTAAGCGCGGAGTTTTCTGCCGAAAGAGTAACCTCTTCCCCTCCTGAGTCAGGAGGGGAGCCCGAAGGGCGGGGTGGTCTGAAGAAGCGCCAGTTCTATGGCTTGACAAGCGAGCATTAGCCGTTGTTCAGACTACCCCTAACCCCTCCTAACTTAGGAGGGGAAGAGATTACTCTAAGGGCAGGCTATCCCGCAACAGAGTAATCTCGCGCCTTCAGCCTCGAGAGAGGCTGTCCCCCGTGCCACCGCACCACCGAAAAAAACGAAAATCGTATGAAGAAGCAACGCATCATCGAGTTGGCGGTGAAGGTGATAGTAGCCGCGCTCACGGCCTTCCTGACGGCCATCAGCACCACGTCGTGCTTGGGCCACGGGCCGATCGTCATCTGAACGGTGCCCACACCACGGGCCACCACAGAATAATGAAAAACGAAGACCGACAACAACAGAGAAAGCGAGCCGCAAGGCCCGCTTTTTCTTGATAGTAACGGAGGCTGGCTCCATCTTCGGAAGTCATTAAGTCATTAGTCATTAGTCATTAAGGAGAAACATATCACGCGAGGACTTCAGAGAGCTGTGCTGTAGTGCTGTGCGCAATCAAAATATGACAGCGATTCTCGAGGACAGGATGTGCGCTTTTATCTGCCAGGTTAGTTGCCGCCGCCACCGGACCAGCACGGGAGAAACATGTAAATCGAAATTTCGATTGACATCGAGCGCACAGGGGTCAGGAACGTTGTGCATTCTAACAAGGTAAAAAGATACAATCTATTTCTTTAGAATATTTACAAGTTTTGTAACGTCGCCGACATTAATTTTTCTATTATTGTCTATATCTGCCTGAAATAAACTAAAGTTTTGAGGCTTACCTCCTAAAATAAATAAAACAAGGTCATTCAGATCATTATAGTTTACTGATTTGTCAAGATTAACATCTCCAATTAAGTAAGTTATCTCTGGGAGATCTTTTAAAACTTGATTTGCCAGAGCCTGTGCCCCCAAAGCCGTAGGATGGACATAGTCTGGTTTCTGCTCAGTTCCATGATATAGATACCCTTCATACCAGTTATCAACACCAGCAGTATAAGTCTCTCCATGAACGGCTTTTGCAAAGTCAATATATCTGTAGCCACTGTTTCTGACACACTTATTCTTTCCTTCATGATTCTTTTGGGGTACACAAGGAATGGTGGCAAGGATTGGCGTTATGCCTCTTGAACTACAGATAGAAACAATATTGTCAACTTCCGACTTCCAAGAACTTCTTGGAGTATCTGCATCAACGTCAGAACCATAGTTCATACCAAGACACCACACAAGATACTTTGGAGAACCAAGTTCCAAAAGTACCAAAACATCATTATAGACTTGAGTAGCTCCACCACTAACAGACTCTATTAAATAATTATAATATCCACGTTTTTCAAGATAGTAAGGCCATCTTTCAGAATTGTGAATAGACAAATAACTATCTCCAACAACCCATATTGGCTTATCAAGATTAGAACTTGTAGCACACAAAGATATGTTGGAACATATAATACCGTCGGAAGTCGCGCTTTTGACAAAAACAGGGTCTTCAACACCAGACCAGTTTTCTGATAGTTCAACTATTTTTTTACCATTATCAGATTGAATTTCAAGATTACACTTACATTGATAATTTGTCGTGTGCCTTACATCCAGAATCACTTTAATAAATGTGGATATTGCCAAATCGTTGACAATAGAAGCCTTTTCTATTTCGTTGCCACTTGAATCACAAGTTATCGGAGTGATTTTCGTGCCGTCAATCTTTACATATATTCCGCTTGCTGACCGATAACCACGACCAATATAGAATGTACCCATAGTGGTCACGTCTGCAGTAAAACTAATCTTGATATCATTTCTCAGATAATACGGAAAATCTGTCAAAACAACAATATCTCCTTTTGATAAATTGGTACTGTATACATCTATACCAAATGATAAAAAAAGAAATTCAATAATAAAAAAATATATAGTTCTCATCACATTATATAAATTATATAATGCAAATATAGAGTTAAATAATCATTTGTTTTAATAACGAATTCTGCAATTATAGATATTTAACAAACTTTGGGGCGAATCATTAAATAGTGTTAACAAAAGAAAGATTTCTGCTTAAAAGTTTGGAGCGTAACGAAATACATCGTACTTTTGCAGTGTACTATTAAAGTGGTACACTATAACACGCATATAAATAATATAAATATGTAACGATATGATAGAAGTAAGTAACATCAGTTTCAACTACGCAGGTCAGAAGGCTCAGGTATTCGAAGATTTCAGTCTGAGGCTGGAGGCCAACAACATCTACGGCCTGCTGGGCAAGAACGGCACGGGCAAGTCGACGCTCCTGTATCTCGTCAGCGGCCTGCTCCGCCCGAAGAAGGGCGCTGTCCGTTTTGATGGCATCGAGACATGCAGGCGACTGCCGGAGACGCTCCAGGAGATATTCATCGTGCCAGAGGAGTTCGATCTGCCCATGATGTCGCTCAATGACTATGTCAGGATCAACAAGCCCTTCTACCCCCGATTCTCGCAGGAGGTGCTGGAGAACTGTCTGAACGATTTCGAACTCACCACAGACCTGAAACTCAACGCCCTCTCGATGGGGCAGAAGAAGAAGGTGTTCATGAGTTTCGCCCTCGCTGCAGGCACAAAGTTGCTGTTGATGGACGAGCCTACCAACGGCCTCGACATCCCCTCGAAGAGTCAGTTCCGCAAGGTGGTGGCCCAGTATATGACGGAGGATCGCACGCTGATCATCTCTACCCATCAGGTGCACGACGTAGAGTCGCTGCTCGACCACATCCTGATCCTCTCGTCTCAGCGGCTGCTGCTCGATGCCTCGGTGGCTGAGATTACAGACAAGTACGTGTTTGAGTATCGCTTGCCAAACGAGATGGACGATGCACTCTACGCCGAGCCGTCGCTCCAGGGAAACGCCGTCATCGCCCCTCGAAAGGCTGACAGCGGGGAGACGCAAGTGAACCTTGAGTTGTTGTTTAACGCAGTAACGCAAAGTCGTATTTAGACAGAAGAACGTTTTTTTATTTAGACAGAAGAACAAAAGAAACATAAGGCTTCGCATAGAGTGTAATAATATGTTCTTATGTTCTTATGTCAAAAAAAAACAATAAGGAATATGATAAAATTCAATTTGCAACGATTCATGAAGTTGGCGCGATGGTCACTGACGAACGACAGGAAATACCACGTGAAGTCGTTCTTCCAGACGCTGGTCATCCTGACGTTGGTCTATGTACTGTTCACCTCGATAACCATCACATTCGGCAAGGAGAATGCCAACTATCGTGCTTGCGCTATAGCATTGACCGTATTGTTTGTCAGTACGCTGGTAGTTGGATCGTCGTTTATGTTCTATAGCATGGAACGTAAGCACGACATGCAAGCGCTGATGATGCTGCCAGCATCGAACTTTGAGAAGTATCTGATGCGCTACATGTCCTGGATCTTTCTGATTCCGCTCTATGTGGTAGCTGCTGTCGCAGCCGACTTGGTGCAGTATGTGTTTGGTTTGCTGGTGGGTCACGAGGAAGTGCGATTCGTGATTTCTGCGACGATGGAGATACTGGACAAGGTGTGGTCTCAGGTGCCTGCCGAAAAGCATTCTATTGTGGTGATAGGACTGACGCTTCTCTTCTTCTGGTTCCAGTCTGTCTATGCCCTTGGCGCTACGTTCTTCAGAACGAACAAATACAATTGGATTCCTACGACGGCTATCATCATTGTGCTGGTTCTGCTGATGGTTTGGATCACTCCAGACAAAGGGAAGATCGAACTCGTGAAGGACGACACGACATCAGATGTGGTGATGAATGGGGTGTATGTTGTATGGGTGGCGCTGAACTTCTGGCTGTCGTACAGGCTCTTCTGCCGTCGACAGGTGATAGGCAGGTTTGTAAACGTTTAATGATAGAAAGGAAATAAAGATATGAATAGTTTTAGTGTCAATAGGTTTGGGCAGTTGCTTGGCTGGCTGATCAACATGAATCGCGTCAGATTGTTGGGCTTTACGGCAGGCATCATGTTCTCTACATTCCTGATCCAACTGATGTTGTTCGTATTTGGCTCAAGTGAGAAGGTCGTTGATTATCTCTGGAGTTGTGTGGATTTCGGCTCGTTCTTCATACCGTTCCTGGTTCTTTTCCTTCTCAGTATGACCTATACAAGCTTTACCAGCGTAGGCAACAATCAGCAGCGAGGCACGTTCCTGATGATTCCTGCCACCAATCTGGAGAAGTTTTTGTCGCTGATCGTCTACATGACAGTCATCTGTGGCCTGTGTGCCATCGCGGGTTATATTCTGGGCGACTGTCTCCGCATGGCCTGCTTATGGATATGGGCTCAGTTCTCTGCCGATCCTGGGGCTGCAGTTGGCGAGGTGTATAACTATAATGCTGTGGACGGAACGTATTATCTTTGGTCTACGAGTGTGTATTGGGTCTTTGGTAGGTTGGTGCCTCATTTCTTGACGGTGTGGAGTTCTGGTATCTACTGGAGTTGGTCTGAATGGGCAACGTGGATATTGGCTATTTTGGTAACCGTATGGACTCACTCGATCTTCACGCTGGGTAGTACGCTGCTTCGCAAGTACACGTTTGCCATCACAGGCATCGTCTGGTTTGCCATTCTATTACTCTTCATGTGGTTCAACTATTACTTCGGTATCAGCATAACCACCAAAGTGTGGATTAATGATCACTATAAAGGTGAGATGGTTGGCTCGATGGCCTACGTGCTGATGGTGGCGCTCCCTCTGCTCTCTTACTTCAATTATTGGGCATCGTTCCATATCTTCAAGCATTTTGTACTAATTACTAATAAGTGGACTAATTATGATATTCTCAAACGATAAAGCCATCTATCTGCAGATGGCAGACCGCCTCTGTGACGATATCCTTGCGGGCAGGTATCAGGACGACGACCGTATTCCGTCAGTCCGTGAGTACAGTGTGCTCCTCGAGGTGAACACGAATACCGCCGTCAAGGCCTACGAGCAACTGGCGCGCGAGGAGATCATCTACAACAAGCGCGGCCTGGGCTACTTTGTGACGAAAGGGGCCAAGAAGCAGATTCTCAAGACCCGTAGGAAGGAGTTCATGAAGGAACGCCTGCCAGAACTCTTCCGCCAGATGGCACTGCTCGAGATCAGCATCGACGACGTTGTAGAATCTTATAAAGAGATAAAGAGTGTTAAATAGCGACTGTTTCCTGTAATTAACCGCAACTTTTCTCGTATAATAACCGACAAATAGACAGAACTAAATTAAGGTAAATGTTATTCTAAGGTAAAGATTGTTTATGATACATCTTCAAGACATCAACAAGACCTATCAAGGAGCACAGCCTCTTCACGTGCTGAAGGGCATCTCGCTCGACATCGAGAAGGGAGAGTTCGTATCCATCATGGGATCTTCGGGCTCAGGCAAGTCCACATTACTCAATATATTAGGTATACTGGATAATTACGACTCAGGCGTCTACGAACTGAACGGTGTGCCCATCTGGGGACTCTCGGAGCGGCGGGCCGCCGAGTATCGCAACAAGATGATAGGCTTTATCTTCCAGTCGTTTAATCTCATCTCTTTCAAAACCGCCGTGGAAAACGTTGAGTTGCCATTGTTTTATCAAGGGGTGTCCAGGAAGAAGCGCCATCAGATGGCTCTGGAGTATCTGGAGCGTCTGGGCCTTCTTGACTGGGCAGGACATTACCCCAACGAACTGTCGGGAGGACAGAAACAGCGCGTGGCGATAGCCAGAGCACTCATCACACGTCCGCAGATCATCCTGGCCGATGAGCCTACAGGCGCCTTGGACTCGAAGACCTCTGTGGAGGTGATGCAGTTGCTGAAGCAACTGAACCAGGAGGAGGGCATGACCATCGTCGTGGTGACACACGAAAGCGGCGTGGCGAACGAGACGAACAAGATAGTGCACATCAAGGACGGCATCATCGGCCAGATCGAGGAGAATCTGAACCACGATGCTAGTCCGTTCGGCATCAATGGTATGATGAAGTAATAGTGAGATTATGCACGATATAATAACTGAAATATGGTCGACAGCAAGGAGAAATAAACTCCGTACGACGCTCACGGGATTCGCCGTGGCGTGGGGTATCTTCATGATCATCGTGCTGTTGGGTGCCGGCAACGGACTCATCAATGCCACCATGAAGATGGCGAGCGACTTCCTGACCAACTCTATGGAGGCGTATGGCGGTCAGACCTCAAAAGCCTACCAAGGTCTGAGCGAAGGGCGTTATATACAACTGAACAAGCAAGACCTTGAAGCCAGTGAATCAGAATTCAAGAACAACATCGACGAGGTAGGAGCCTGTTACTATTATAATAGCATTGTTACCCTTGGCGAACAATACATGAGTATGCAGATTGTTGGTGTATATCCTGTTCATACGAAGATTGTGAAACAGATGCTGATTTGTGGGCGGTTCGTCAACGACATCGACCAGAGAGAGAAGCGCAAGGTGCTGGTACTTAACGACAAGCAGGCCAAAGAACTGGAACCCAGGGATTTCAAGACACTGCTTGGGAAATACGTGAAGGTGGGCGATTTCTCATTCAAGGTGGTGGGTATCTATAAGAATCCTGGAGATGGTGAGGGCAATGCCTATTCGGCCTATTCTACAATCAAGGGAATCTATGGCGCTAACAGTCCCAGCATAGGAAACATCGAGTTTACCTTCCACGGACTGACGACGGAGGAAGCCAACGAGGCCTTTGAGAAAGACTATCGCCGGCGCTTGAATGCCAACCACCAGGCCCATCCGGAAGATGAGCGCGCCATCTGGCTATGGAACAGTTATACACAGAGTTTACAAATGGAAAATGGTATGGCGATTATCCATACATTCCTGTGGGTCATCGGGTTGTTTACGCTGTTGAGTGGTATCGTAGGTGTCTCGAACATCATGCTGATAACCGTCAAGGAGCGCACCCATGAGTTTGGCATCCGTAAGGCTATTGGCGCCAAGCCCTGGAGCATCCTGAAACTGATTATCACAGAGAGCGTCATCATCACCACGCTCTTTGGCTATGTGGGAATGCTGCTTGGTATCTTTGCCAATGAGTATATGGACGCCACACTGGGTCATGAGGTCACCGATCTGGGTGTGGAGAAACTCACCCTGTTTGTCAATCCTACAGTGGGACTCGATGTCTGCTTCGAGGCTACCATGGTGATGATTATCGCAGGCACCATCGCAGGACTTATTCCTGCCTACAAAGCAAGTAAAATCCGCCCCATTGAGGCATTAAGAGCTGACTGATTATGAGACTGGACATTGATACATATAGAGAAATCCTCGACACGCTGACGCGTAACAAGTCGCGTTCGCTGCTTACGGGTTTTGGCGTCTTCTGGGGCGTGTTCATGCTCGTGGCGCTGATGGGAGGCGGAAAGGGCCTGGAGGAAATGCTTTACAAGAACTTTGACGGCTTTGCCCAGAATACAGTGATTCTCGGCTCCAATCAGACGACAAAGGCCTATAAGGGATTCCGAAAGGGGCGCTGGTGGTCGATGGAGTATAAGGATATCGATCGCCTGAAGCAGAAAGTACCCGAACTCGATGCTGCTGCTCCCATCCTGTTCTCGAGTTGGCGTGGGGGCAACACGGCCTACTACGGTGACCAGAGGACGACACCCAGAATACAGGGTACGGTACCTGAACTGACAAGGATCATTGCACCTAAGATTTATTACGGACGTTACCTCAACGAGATGGATATCCGTGAGCATCGTAAGGTCTGTGTCATCGGAAAGAAGGTGTATAAAGACCTCTTCAAGGAGGGTGGTGACCCCTGCGGGAAGAAGATACGTATCGACTCTACCTATTACGAAGTGGTGGGCGTAGACTATAGTTCTGGTAATATTAATATTGGTGGACGCACGGAAGAAAAAGTCACCATCCCCATCTCTATGATGCAGGCTGCGTTTAATCGTGGCAACGAGATTGATGTCATAGCCGCTACGGGCAGACAAGGTGTCATTATGAGTAAGATAACCCCACGTATCCGTGAGACGATTGCCAGAGCCCATTATGTTGATCCGACCGACGAACAGGGCGTGTTTGTGTTTAACTCCGAGTTGATGTTCCAGATGATCAACAATCTCTTCAAGGGTGTCAACATCCTCATCTGGCTGGTTGGTCTGGGAACCCTCCTGGCAGGTGCCATCGGCGTGTCGAACATCATGATGGTGACTGTCCGTGAGCGTACCACAGAGATTGGCATCCGTCGCGCCATAGGAGCCACCCCCAAGATGATCCTGTCGCAGATTATCTCCGAGAGTATCGTGCTGACACTGGTGGCGGGTATGAGCGGCATCCTCTTTGGAGTGATGATACTCCAGATGCTCGAGATGTATAATACAGAGGACGGCATCATAGAGACGCACTTCCAGGTAAGTTTCTGGACGGCCATCTTCTGTGCCTTCGTGGTGAGTTCGCTTGGCGTGCTGGCAGGACTGGCTCCGGCAGCACGTGCGATGAGCATCAAACCTGTAGACGCCATGCGCGATGAATAAGGAAAATGTAAGAATGTAAAAATGCAAAAACAAAATAATTATGAAAAGGTACAGTAAACTGATCATCGCTGCGATTATCGCGCTGATTTTCATCGGAACGTTTGTGTTCCTCTGGCAGAAGAGCCAGCCCAAGGAAGTTGTCTACAACGAGTTCACACCGAAGTTGGACAGCATCCAGAAGACCACTATCATCACAGGTAAGATCGAACCTCGCAACGAGGTAAACGTGAAGCCGCAGATCTCTGGTATCATCGCCGAACTGTTGAAAGAACCCGGACAGTTTGTGCAGAAGGGAGAGGTGATTGCGAAAGTGAAGGTGATTCCCGATATGAGTCAACTCTCTTCTGCTGAGATGCGTGTGCGCCTGGCAGACATTAATCTGAAACAGGCCCAGGTAGATTACCAGCGCGAGGAGAACCTGTATAACCAGAAACTCGTCTCTGCCGATGAATACGACAAGAGCAAGCAGGCTCTGAATCAGGCAAAGCATGAGAAACTGGCTGCTGAGGATGCACTTGAAGTGGTTCGCGACGGTGTGTCGAAATCGAATGCTTCTGCCTCTTCAACGCTTATCCGCTCAACCATCAGCGGTGTGATCCTCGACATCCCCGTGAAGGTGGGTAACTCGGTGATTCTTTCCAATACCTTCAATGACGGTACCACCATCGCCACCGTTGCCAACATGAATGACCTCATCTTCCGTGGTAACATCGACGAGACGGAAGTGGGACAACTCGTGGGTGGCATGAATATGAAGATCACCATTGGCGCCTTGCAGGATCTGAAGTTCGATGCTTCTCTGGAGTATGTCTCTCCGAAGGCTGTGGAGAGCAATGGCGCCAATCAGTTTGAGATCAAGGCAGCCGTGAAACTCTCTGAGGGCAGCAAGATCCGTTCTGGCTATAGCGCCAACGCCGAGATCGTGCTGGCCAGGGCTGATAAGGTGCTCTGCATTCCAGAGAGTGCCATCGAGTTCAGTGGCGACTCAACCTTCGTCTATGTCATCAAGGGCGAGGGAAAGAACAAAACCTACGATCGTACTTACGTAGAGACTGGCCTCTCCGACGGCGTGAGCATCGAGATCAAGAAGGGCATCACCGCCAAGGACAAAGTGCGTGGCCCGGAGATTATCACAGATGAGAATGAAAAGTGAAAAGGTGAATAAGTGAAAAGGTGAAAATGATTATGAATAAGATAAATGGATTTTTAAAGGGAAAAGGTTTGGTGATGAGTGTTTCACTTTTTCACCTTTTCACCTTTTCACCTTTAAGTGCTCAGGAAAAGCAATGGAGCCTCCGCGAATGCTGCGACTATGCCATAGAGCACAGCATCAGCATCAAGCAGCAGCAGAACCAACGTCGTCAGCAAGAACTGAAACTCTCGACAGCGAAGAACTCCCGTCTGCCAGACCTCAGTGCCTCTATGGGGCAGAACTTCTCTTTCGGACGTGGTCTGACATCAGATAATATCTACTCGAACACGAATACGAGTAACACGTCGTTGGGGCTCAACACCAGCGTACCTCTCTTCACGGGCTTTCAGATTCCAAACCAGATCAAACTGGCCAAACTGAACCTTGAGGGGGCTACTGCCGACCTGGAGAAGGCTAAGAACGACATCCGTATGAAGGTGGCAGAGGCCTATGTCCAGATCCTTTATGATATGGAACTTTCTGACGTGGCCCGTCTCCAGATTGATATCGACTCTGCGCAGGTAGCACGTCTGGAGGCCTTTGTCAAGAACGGCAAGGCGGCTGAGGCAGAACTATCCCAGCAGAAGGCCACGCTGGCCAACAGCCGTCTGACGGCTACGCAGGCTGATAACAACTACCGCCTGGCCATCCTCACGCTGACACAACTTCTCGAACTCCCCACGCCAGAAGGATTCTCCATCGTCCGTCCTGATATTTCAGAGATTATTGGGTTGACAGGCCTGACAGGTCTGACGCCTGACCTGATCTATGCTGAGGCACTCGGCGTCAAGCCGGAGATCCTTTCCCAACAACTCAAGTTGAAAGGTTATGAACACAGCATCAAGATTGCCCAGGCTGCTAACTATCCGACGCTCTCCTTCAACGGAGGACTTGGCACCAACTACTATACCACCTCTGGTTTTGATTCTGACGGCTTTGGCACTCAACTGAAGAATAACTTCTCGCAGTCCATCGGCCTGAATCTGAGTATTCCCATCTTCAACCGTTTCCAGACGCGTAACAATGTCCGCAGTGCCCGCATCGATCATGAGAACCAGCAGTTGCAACTCGAAAGCACAAAGAAAACGCTCTATAAGGAGATTCAGCAGGTGTACTATAACGCCCTGAATGCCCAGTCGAAGGAGAAATCTTCAGAAGAGGCTGTGCAGAGTACGAAGGATGCTTTCCAGTTGATGCAGGCAAAATATGAGAACGGCAAGGCCACTATCACGGAGTTCAATGAGTCGAAAAACAACTATCTGAAGTCAGAGTCTAATCTGGTTCAGGCCCGTTACGAGAACCTCTACCAGCACGCGCTTATAGACTTCTATCGAGGCAAAGACCTCAACTTCTGAGAAATGATAATCCCTGCCACACCAGGCAGGGATTATTCATTTCTTGTGTCTGTTGGCTCTTTGCTCACGGTATTTGGCTTTCTGACGAGCAGAGCCACTACCGTGGGCGCCAGTGATATACTGTTTCTTCTTGGCCTTGGTCTTCACCTTGCCACTCTCCTTCGGCTTGTCACCACCACGTCCGAAGTTGATGCCGTTCTCGAGGATACGCTGGAAATCGTCCATTTTCTTCTTATGTTTACGGTTTACAGTTTACGGTTTACAGATGATTACATCTGCGGTAGTACAGTCTCCAGTCATTTCAACTGTAAACTGTAAACCGTAAACTGTAAACAAAATCAATGGTGGAACAGTCTTACGCCTGTAAACGCCATGGCAATGCCGTACTTGTCGCAGGTCATGATGACATGATCGTCGCGGACAGAGCCACCAGCCTGGGCGATGAACTCCACACCGCTCTTATGGGCACGCTCGATGTTGTCGCCGAAGGGGAAGAAGGCATCGGAGCCGAGGGCTACCTTCGTGTTCTGGGCAATCCAGGCTTTCTTCTCTTCCATCGTCAGCACCTCGGGCTGGGTCTTGAAGAACTGCTGCCAGGTACCGTCGCGGAGTACATCGTCGTGTTCGTCCTCAGAGATATACACATCGATGGTGTTGTCGCGGTCTGCACGACGGATACCATCCACGAAAGGCAGGTTCATCACCTTCGGATGCTGACGGAGCCACCAGATGTCGGCCTTGTTGCCAGCCAGACGGGTACAGTGGATACGGCTCTGCTGACCTGCTCCGATGCCGATGGCCTGGCCGTCCTTCACGTAGCAGACTGAGTTCGACTGCGTATATTTCAGCGTGATGAGGGCGATGATCAGGTCGCGCTTGGCCTCAGGAGTGAAGGTCTTGTTCTGGGTGGGGATATTCTCGAAGAGGGCATCGTCGTCGAGTTTGATCTCGTTACGGCCCTGTTCGAAGGTAACGCCGAATACCTGCTTGCGCTCGATAGGCTCTGGCACGTAGTTAGGATCAATCTTAATCACATTGTATGTACCCTTACGTTTGTCTTTCAGAATCTCGATGGCCTCAGGGGTATAGTCGGGGGCAATCACACCGTCAGACACCTCACGCTTCAGGATCTTGGCAGTTGTGGCGTCGCAGGTGTCAGAGAGGGCCACGAAGTCACCATAACTCGACATACGGTCAGCACCGCGGGCTCTGGCGTAGGCACAGGCGATGGGGCTCTCGTCGAGACCAGCGATATCGTCCACGAAATAGATCTTCTTCAGGGTGTCGCTCAGTGGCAGACCTACGGCGGCACCAGCAGGCGAGACATGCTTGAACGAGGCTGCTGAGGGCAGACCTGTGGCGGCCTTCAGTTCCTTCACCAACTGCCAGGCATTAAAGGCATCGAGGAAATTGATATATCCCGGACGGCCGTTGATCACTTCAATAGGTAACTCCCCTTCTGTCATGAAGATACGTGAGGGCTTCTGGTTCGGATTGCATCCGTACTTGAGTGCTAATTCTTTCATCTTGATGTGTATAATTTTGAAATTTGGTGCAAAAGTAAACAAAATATCAGACATAACTACATAAAATATATAATTTTTTAGACATAAGAACATAAGCACATCATATTTTTTTGTTTCTTTTGTTCTTTTGTCTAAAAAAAATAGTACCTTTGCAGACTGTTAAGCAAATCATAGATGCGGCATGAAGGAATCCGAAAACAGAATCATCAGTTTGCCTAAGATCTCAGATGTCCGGGGCAATCTCTCCATCATCGAACAGTTCAAGCATGTGCCGTTCGAAATACGGCGTGTGTATTGGATCTATGATGTGCCTGGAGGATTCGATCGTGGTGGACATGCTTATAAGGAGAGCGAGGAGTTCATCGTGGCACTCTCGGGTTCTTTTGACGTGGAACTCGACGATGGTCAGCAGAAACAGACCTATCAGTTGAACCGCTCGTACAAGGGCCTCTATGTTGCCAAGGCTATGTGGCGACGCATGACCAACTTCTCTACGAACTCCCTGGCGTTGGTGCTCGCTTCGACGGACTATGATCCTGATGACTACATCATGGACTATCAGGACTTTCTTCTTTGGCTGAAAGGACAGACAATGTTGACAGACAATGTGAACAATACTTCAGCACCTGTCATCAATAATGTCATGGTACCTAATGCCGTTAGTTATGCTAAGAGTGTATTCGACAGTTCGCTCTACGAACTAAACAAGATGCATGATGCTGAAGGCAACTTGACATTTATCTATCAGAATATCCATGTGCCGTTTGAAATCAACCGTGTGTTTTATAGTTACGACATCCCCGGTGGAGAAGAACGAGGCGGACATGCCCATAAGGAGTGCCATCAGTTTATTATTGCAGCCTCAGGAAGTTTCGAGGTAGTCCTCGACGATGGCACTAACAAGCGAACTGTCGCACTTAATCGTCCTTTCTGGGGACTGCATGTGCCGCCTGGCATATGGTCGTCTGAGCAGGGCTTCTCTTCAGGCAGTATCTGTCTGGTACTGGCCAGCCATGCCTATTCGGAAGACGACTACATACGCAATTACGACGACTTTCTTGAATATATAAAGAAATAGTTTATAGTTTACTGTTTACTGTTATGGTGAAACTTTTGGATCTTCAGGCCATCACGATGCAGCATGCCGAGGAATATGAGGCAGCAGTTAAGCGTGTGATAGAGTCTGGATGGTTTTTGCAGGGTCGTGAAAACGAAACCTTCGAACGCGACTATGCCCAATATATTGGCACAGAGCATTGCATCGCAGTGGCCAACGGACTGGATGCCCTGAAGTTGATCCTGCGCGGATATAAGGAACTGGGTGTGATGAAAGACGGTGACGAGATCATTGTGCCAGCAAACACCTATATCGCCACCATTCTTGCCATTACTGACAATCAGTTGGTGCCCGTGCTGGTAGAGCCGACATGGGAACATCTTGAACTGGATATTAATAAGGTGGAGGAGGCCATCACGCCAAGGACAAAGGGTGTGATGACGGTTCATCTCTATGGCCGTATCGCTTATAACGACAAGTTGGGTGACATCTGTAAGCATCACGGACTGAAGTTGATGGAAGACTGTGCCCAGAGTCATGGCTGTACATGGGAAGGTGTCCGGACTGGTGCCCTTGGTAATGCGGGTGCCCACTCCTTCTATCCGGGAAAGAACCTCGGCGCCTTGGGTGACGCAGGGGCTGTGACCACTGATGACGAAGAACTGGCCTCCGTCATTCGGGCCTTGGCCAACTACGGCAGTCAGAAGAAATATGTGTTCCGCTATGTCGGCATCAACAGTCGTATGTCGGAACTGGACGCTGCCGTACTCGATGTCAAACTGAAGTATCTGGATGAGGATAATCAGAAGCGTCAGCAGTTGGCGGCGTACTATTATGAGAAGATCAATAATCCGCTGATTACTCTACCGAGAAGACTCAGCGATGAAAATAATGTGTACCATCAGTTCCCCATCTTCTGTGAACGTCGTGACGAGTTGCAGGCCTATCTCAAGGAGGGTGGGGTGCAGACACTCATCCACTATCCGATACCACCGCACAAACAGGAGTGCTACAAGGAGTGGAACGACCGCAGTTATCCGATTACGGAGCGCATCCATCAGCAGGAACTCTCTATCCCGATGAACCAGGTGGTGAGTCGTGAGGAGGCTGAGACTGTTGTCGGATTGATCAATAATTTCAGATGAACATGGAACAGAACAAGAAAACGATATCCGTAGTCATCCCTGAGTATTGCGGGGAGTCGATGCTGGCAGAACTGCTGAAGCGGCTGCATGCCACCCTGCAGACGCTCACAGACAGTTACGAGATCATCCTCGTCAACGACTGTTCGCCTGACAACGTGTGGGAGGCCATCCGTCAGGTGTGTGCTGTCGACAAGCGTGTCGTGGGGCTCAACCTCAGCCGCAACTTCGGCGAGCACTATGCCATCTCGGCCGGCCTGCGCTATGCCAGGGGCGAGTGGATCGTGGTGATGGACTGCGACCTCCAGAACCGCCCAGAGGACATACCCGCCCTCTACCAGAAGGCAAAGGAGGGCTGGGATGTGGTTCATGCCCGCCGCGTGCATAAGCAGTTCGGATTCTGGAAACGGATGTCGTCGAGCGTGTTCCATGCCGTCTACGACTGGATGACGGGACATAAGTCTGACTCCAGTATCGCTGAGTTCGGTATCTACAGCGCCCGTATCATCCGAGAGTACAACAAACTGGGCGAGGTGGCCCGCTCGTTCAATTTCCTGATAGAGTTCCTGGGCTTCCGTGTGACGGCCATCGACGTGAAGCACGACTCCAGGGCTGACGGCGGCGGCTCCTCCTATACACTCAGGAAACTGTTCCGGCTGGCGATGGACTCGATCATCGCCGATAGCACGCGGCCTCTGAAACTGGCTGTGGTGGCAGGCTTTACGATGTCGTTCGTGTCTGGACTTATGGCGGTCTATAACGTCATCGCCTATTTCTTCGAACTCAACAAGGTGCGCGGCTATACCACCACCATCTTCTCCATCTGGTTTGCCTGCGGACTGCTGCTGTTCATGATGGGCATCCTGGGGCTTTACATAGGGCGCATCTTCGATCAGGTGAAGGCACGGCCTATCTTCATCGTGATGGATAAACTGAATGTGGAAGAAGAGTAGACCTTCTTCCACATTTCTCTTTCCCCTTTCCTCTTTCCACTATTTCTTCTTCTCGTAGATGTAGAACGGCTGATTCATGTAGATTCGCTTCAGACGAAGCACATAGCCTGCATCCTCAATCTCCTTCAGAATCGGCTTCTTGTCCATCTGGTCTTCGCGGCAGTAGGTCACAACAAAATCGGCTTTCCGGTCTCGCAGTATCTGACGGTGGTTCTCAATCATCGGGGGTGTTCCCCCATTAGGATAAGCAAACTGTTCGCCTGCAGGGATAGGCTCGTACATCACACCGAAACCGAACTCCTGACACTCGTAACTCAGCAGTTTGGGATTCTTCACGTCTTTCATGACGTCTGATATCTCTTGGAAGGCTTTCCGGTCTTCATTATGTGTGAAGATAGTGTTCTGACGTAACTCGCCGATAATAAGGTTTCCATAGATACAGTAGAGGGTGAGACAGGCTGAAAGCAGACCGAAACTGACACGGCGTGACTGTTCATTGGCGATGAGCAGCATGTCGATGAATAGATAGAGCACAAAGATGTAACAGATGCCGTAATAGTAGTGCCATATGTTATGAAGTGAGGTGATGGCTATGAAGAGCATGGCAATGGTAACTGGTACGTATTTGTAGTGCTTCAGTCGTAGGCTCAATAGCATACCTGTCAGGAAAATGGTGGCTATAAAAATAATCTTGCGGTAGTCTGACAGTATGATGTCCAGGTCTTGCATCAGCGTAGGACTGCCTCCGTCCTCATTCGTTACCGTCTCGTAGGCTAGCACGAAATAGTTGTGGAAGAAGGCGCCGAGGGTGTCGGTCATGATGAAGTAGATGATGAACGGTGCCGTAATCAACACTGAGATCAGAATCATCCATCCGAAGGCTAACCCCAGGCTCCGCTTGTTTTTGTATTGGTCCCATAAGGCTATGAGCACGGCGACTCCTTGCCCTGCGGCAACGTTGTACTTCATCAGTACCAGCACCGTGAAGCATCCTCCAAGCATCATGAAGTCTGCTGGGTCATCTCGCTTCTCTGCATAGAGCCTTTTGAATAGGGCATATAGCGTGATGGCCACGAATAGCAGCATCAGGTCTTCTGAGCGTGTCTCGAAATGGAACCATGGGAAGAAATAGACGAATATCATTGGCAGGGTGGCAGCCAAACTCCGGCCGTCACTCTTTAAGAATATCTTTGCCGTCTTGTAGTTGAAGAAGAGTGTCAGGGCATAGAAGACACCAGAGACAATATACATACCATGATAGTCGTGTGGGGAGAGCAGATAGCCAATACCGTAGAAGAGCCAGATGATCGGGCCCTTGAAATCCGAGAACTCCACGTATGGCCGCATGCCGATGATGAAGGCCTTGCCCTCCATGAAGAACCAGGCGGAATCAATGCGGTGAGTCAATCCGAAGAAGGGTGAGTCATTAGATAGGAATAACTGGATGCCGAATGACCAAAGGGCTAAAAGCAATAGCACCTTCGTGTCTGTCAACCGTATGGATGTCATGTATGATTTCATAATTTGATATGTTTTGTTGATTTTGCGCACAAAGGTACAAAAAATCTATTAGATATTTATGTAATCTGTGGTTTTATTTGTATCTTTGCACCATAATACGTTGTTATATGGAAAAGAAACGCATTGCCCTTCGGAAACTTCTGGAGGCTGTAGAGAAGGAGATCCTTCGCAAACCAGACCGTAAGACGCTGGATCATCTGTCACTATTGGCTGGTTTCCAGGACTGGGAGTCGTTCCAGAATGCCCTTCATGGAGATACCAGTGCTGACGAGAACTATAAGTAATCAAAAAAGGCTCCCTCTCAGGAACCTTATTTCGCATGTCTTACTCAGCGGTGACGGGACGACGCTTCTCCTTGATGCGGGCAGCCTTACCAGTGAGCTTGCGCAGGTAGTAAAGTTTGGCGCGACGTACCTTACCGATCTTGTTAATCTCGATGCTCTCGATGTTCGGGCTCTCAATGGGGAAGATACGCTCCACACCAACGGTACCGGACATCTTACGAACAGTGAAGCGCTTCTTGTCACCGTGACCAGCGATTTTGATCACAACACCACGGTACAACTGGATACGCTCCTTTGAACCCTCGATAATTTTGTAAGCGACAGTAATCGTGTCTCCAGCCTTGAACTTGGGGAACTGCTTGCCGGTTGCAAATGCTTCTTCAGCAACTTTAATTAAATCCATTTCTTTACTTTTTTACTTGTTTTGCTGTATCGTTCCAACGCAACATAGACGGGCAACTCGTGACTTCCCTCCATCGGTTACGCCGAAAAGCGGGTGCAAAGGTACAAAATTCCTCTGACATAAGCGGGATATGGCTTCGCTTACGGCTATGATTTAACATTATTTATTGTTTCGTGCGAACTTCTGACTGCTCAGTACGTAGTTTTATTTGTGTCAACAGGTATATCATTCCCTAAACAATTTAGCCATCTGTTACTGCATACTTGGCCCAAAACCGTGAGTTAACTCAAAATATCCATCGAGTTAACTCAAGCGACAAATCGAGTTAACTCAGGGCAAAAGCGTCTATAGAATCAGCTAATGAAGAGGAAAAGTCAATAACCCTGCCTTATTCTGCAATAACCCTGCCTTATTGCGCAATAACCCAAGGTTATTTGACGATAACCCCAGCGTAAAAATCCAAATTAATTTGGTTTTTCGCTCGACTTTTCGTACCTTTGCCATCGAATTATAAATTTAAAGGAGCGAATGATGAATCATAGACTACTATATTCTGGCTTAATTACAGCTTTGCTGTTATGGTCATGTAACAAAAAGGAG
>Ga0247611_10001843_pt1 | contig 36618 bp, 37 predicted proteins | sample 177DNAGHGhighgp2_FD_192422 | JGI IMG/M metagenome (GOLD analysis project Ga0247611, IMG submission 192422) | Sheep rumen microbial communities from Palmerston North, Manawatu-Wanganui, New Zealand - 1770 DNA GHGhigh gp2 | ecosystem: Host-associated > Mammals > Digestive system > Stomach > Rumen... | reverse complement strand
ATTTAAATTTATATACATATGAAAACTTAGAAAGAAATAAAGAAATAAATTGTAAACTAGTATTTTGGATAGATTATTATTATGATAAACCAAATAAAGTATTTAATGCTAAAGTAATAGCAGAAGGTAAAAGTTTTGATATTATAATGCCTTCAATGCAAACAATGTGTCCTAATTGTGTATTTGCTTATACATTAAATGAATTGTATTTTGCTGATCCAGGCAATTTAGGATTTACAATGACAACTTTAACAAGTAATGATTATACAACAAATTATCAAGATGTCATAACAGGAAGTGGAAAGACTTCTTTCTTAGGATTGATACTTGATAATAACAATCAAATATCAAGAGTGTTCTCATGTGGAATATATAACAATAATCCATTTTGCATAGAAGGAACAATAGATGGTTCAAAGTATACAAGTAATAAAGAAATTTTATATAAGATATTTGGAGAATATGATAGTGGAACCCATAAAGGATGTAATAATGCTGGTTCTCGTGTAGAATGCTACAATGGGATTGGATCGTACGCGTACGTCTATGCTTCACTATCTGGAGATGTTGGTACTTCTGATGGCTATTGCGAAGTGCATTCAAATGGCTTTTTAGGATGTATTGAAGTTTCAGAGTAGTAGCAGTCTTATTTCATCGGGCCTTATAATTTAAAAATAGAAACTGATATATATGTCAAAACTAAATATTGACAATTCGTCAGTTTTTTTATTAAAAAAATGTGATATAATGTATACTGAAGTGTAGTTATGAGTAAGAAAATAGGTAATAATAAAAAAATGAAAATATCTTTTGTTATTAATATAATAATATCTATTTTAACAATAAATGCCATAATTATGTCTATTATGGGATTTAAATTTATGTATGGTTATGAACCTTCATCAGAAATAACTGGAGTACCTATTTTTAGTTATTTTACTGTTCAATCTAATGTATTTATTGGAATAATTTCTTTTATTTTTGCTAATAGAGAATATCAAATATTTAAAAGAAGAAAAAAAATTCCATTTTCTTATTATATTATAAAAATGGTTGCAACTGTATCTGTTAGTTTAACATTTTTTGTAGTATTTGCATATTTAGGATTTGTAAGTAAAGGTGGACATATTCCTTTACTCAGAAATAGTAATTTGTTTTTTCATTTAATTATTCCAGTTCTAAGTATAATAAATTATGTTATTTTTGAAAAAACAAATATTATAAAATTTAAACATATTATTTATGGATTAATACCAACTTTATTATATGAAATATATTATATAATTAATCTTTTATTAAATATGAAAAATGGAATAGTATTCCAGTAAATGATTGGTATTATTTTGCTCAAAAAGGTATATGGATGCCAATAATAGTTGCTCCAATGATGTTATGTATAACATTTGGCTTATCCTTAATTATATGGAAATTAAATAAAAAAATTATTAATTATATAAAGAGGTGTATGATGAGTTTAATAATAAATATTTATTATAGTGGAGAAAATGGTAGTGCAAGAAAATTTGTAAATGAAATGATTTCTAGAGGTATAGTTGAAAGAATTAGAAAAGAAGAAGGAAATTTAAGATACGAATATTTTTTTCCAATGGATAATCCAGAGACAGTGTTACTTATAGATAAATGGAAAAATGAAGAAGCATTAGATATACATCATAAATCACTTACGATGAAAGAAATTGCAGAACTTCGTGAAAAATATGGATTAAAAATGAAAGTAGAAAAATATAGGGAATGGGAGAGTTAATATGAATTTTGAAGATATAATAAGAAAAAGAACAGCTGTTAGAAAATTTAGTGATAAAAAAATTGAACAAGGTAAGTTAAATAAAATATTAGAAGCAGGAAGATTAGCTCCAACTGCTAAAAATAATCAACCAATTAAAATATATGTAGTTAATAGTGAAGAAGGTCTTATGAAAATTGATAATGCATCAAAATGTAGATATGGTGCAAAAACTGTATTAATAGTATGTGGAAATGTTGAAGAAGCATATCATAAAGGTGATTATTCTACTTATGAAATGGATTCATGTATAGTTGCTACTCATATGATGCTTGAAGCAACAAATGTTGGATTAGATAATATATGGATTGAATCATTTGATGAAGATATATTAAGAAGTGAATTTAATATACCAAATGAATATACTCCTATTTGTTTACTTCCTTTAGGATATAAAGCAGTAGATTGTCCAATAAATCCTTTACATGAAAAAAGAAAAAATATTGAAGAAATTGTTGAATATAAGTAATTAGGAGATTTAAATGAAAAGAAAAATAATTATAATTTTATTAATAATAATTAGTTTAAGTATAATAACTGGATGTGGAAAAAATAATAAATTAGAAAAAGATAATGAAAAAGTAAAGTCAAATAATAATTCTGTAGTTTTATATTTTTCTGCAACGGGAACAACTAAAACTATAGCCGAAAAAATAGCAAGAGAATTAAATAGTGATATTATTGAAATTGTACCCAGTGAAAAATATACAAAAGAAGATTTAGATTATAATAATGATTGTAGAGCTAATAGGGAACAAAATGATAGTAAAGCAAGACCAGAAATTAAAAATACAATTGATATTACAGAATACGATACTATTTATTTGGGGTATCCTATTTGGTGGGGAACAAATCCTAAAATAATATTAACGCTTCTAGATACATATGATTTTACTAATAAAACCATTATTCCTTTTTGTACATCTGGAAGTACCGGAATAAGTGAAAGTATAAATGATTTAAGAAAATATAATAATAAATTAAATATTAAAGAGGGAAAAAGATTTAGTGTAAATGATAGTGATGAAGTTATAAAAGATTTTATTAATAATAGATAAGACTAGAGAAATCTAGTCTTTTATGTTAAAATAAGTTATGTTTGGGAGATATATAATGAATAACATAAATAGATGGTATAAAAACTATATAAAAAATATTAATTTAAAAAAAATAGAATGGATTAAAGTAAATTCTAATGAATTGAATATTTTTTTAGAAAATAATTATTTAGATAAAGAAGTATGGAAATATGTTCATGATGAAAATGCAAGTAAATTATATCCAACACTTTTAGGAATGAATTATTTATGTATTAATAGTCCACAAAATGACAGAGAAAGTAGTTTTTTACTTGGGATAGTAGATAATAATATTGGAAAGAAAACTGTTGTAGCAGCAATGATATATTTGAATGAATATTTTATCTTTACTGATCAAGATAAACCTATAACATATATTTCTACTGCAGAAGTTAATTCGTATTTTAGAAACAAAGGAATATATAAGAAAATGTGTGAAGTATTGATTAATTATATTAATTTAAATCAACATATAGTAATTTCAAGACAAACTGAAATGGGAATTAATTGTAATGTATTTAATATTTTAAAGGATACTTTACTATCTAATGGTTTTCAAAATAGTATTATTGAAGATAATTATGGAATGATTAATTCAGAATTACATGATGTAATTTGTTCAAAATCAAAAACATTAAAAAGAATTTAATAATAAAGGTTTGTGTTATAATATACAGATGTTGAGGTTATTATGGATAATAAAGTTTATTTTTATGATGATGAATATTATACTTTAGAGGAAATATGTGAAAAGTATAATAAACTTGCTATAGATCAAAAAAAACAATTTAGAGATGCGCTAGCTCACTTTACATTGACAGAAATATTTAGAAAATGTAATTATGATGAAAGAATTAGAGAGAGTGTTTTGGAATTGGCTAAATTAGAAGCAATCAGAATAAATCTATATGGTAGTGATTGTGGAAGAGTTTTATTAGTTTTAGAAAGTCAATACAAAAGGGAATTAAGAAAATTAATGAATATATTATCTAATAAAGATAATAGTAAAATAAATAAATTTATAAATGGTGAATTATTTTTATATAATATAATTTATCTTACAATTGGCTCATCCTTTGAAAAGAATATTATAACTGACTTATGTTTAATAGATTATAATTTTTTATCAGAAGAAGAATGTTTCGCTATTTCAGATAATTTTATAAGAGATATGAAAGATGAAGAAATAATTCCTTATAAAGTACAAAGAATATTAAAGAAATACTAGGTAAAAATTAGTATTTTTTTAATAACTATTGAAAAATATATAAAACAAATATATAATTATATAAAATATTTTATAAGGAGGTTATTATGGCTAAAATATTACCTGATATTTCAAGAACTTTTAGTGAATTTTTATTGTTACCTAATTTAACAACAAAAGATTGTATTCCAGAAAATGTGGTTTTAAAAACACCACTTGTTAAATATAAGAAAGGAGAAGAACCTAGTATTAGTTTAAATATTCCCTTTGTTTCTGCTATTATGCAATCTGTTTCCGGAGATAGAATGGGAATTGCCTTAGCAAGAGAAGGTGGATTAGCTTTTATATATGGTTCACAAACTATTGAAGATCAAGCTAAAATGGTTTCCATTGTAAAAAAGAATAAAGCTGGTTTTGTTGTTAGTGATTCTAATGTTAAAGATAACGCAACTTTAAGAGAAGTTTTGGAATTAACAGAAAGAACAGGTCATTCAACGGTTATGATTACAAAAGATGGAACAGAAAATGGGAAATTTCTAGGACTTGTTACAGATAAAGATTATCGTATTTCAAGAGATAATATTGATGATCCTATTGGTAAATTTATGACCAAACGCGAAGATTTAGTTGTAGGAAGAGAAGGAATAACATTAAAAGAAGCTAATGATTTAATATGGGAGCATAAAATTAGTTGTTTACCAATTCTTGATAAAAATGATAATCTAAAATATTTAGTATTTAGAAAAGATTATGATGAACATAAAAATAATAGTAATTCTTTATTAGATGAGGAAAAGCGCTATATAGCTGGTGCTGGTATTAATACAAGGGATTATAAAGAAAGAATTCCAGCGTTAATTAAAGCAGGATGTGATGTTTTATGTATTGATTCATCAGATGGATACTCTGTTTGGCAAAAAGAAACAATAGATTTTGTTCGTAAAAAATATGGTGATACAGTAAAAATTGGGGCAGGTAATGTAGTTGATAAAGAAGGATTTAGATATCTTGCAGAGTCAGGTGCTGATTTTATTAAAGTTGGTGTTGGTGGAGGATCAATTTGTATTACGAGAGAAACTAAAGGAATTGGAAGAGGTCAAGCTAGTGCTTTAATGGATGTATGTGAAGAAAGAGATAAATATTTTAAAGAAACAGGTATTTATATTCCCGTATGTTCTGATGGAGGAATAGTTCATGATTATCATATAACACTTGCTTTAGCAATGGGTGCAGATTTTGTTATGATGGGAAGATATTTTGCAAGATTTGATGAAAGCCCAACTAAAATTGTTAAAAAGAATGGATCATTCTATAAAGAATATTGGGGAGAAGGAAGTAATAGAGCTCGTAATTGGCAAAGATATGATTTAGGTGGCAATAAAACTAAACTAACTTTTGAAGAGGGAGTAGATTCTTATATTCCATATGCAGGAAGTTTAAAAGATAATTTAGTTGTTACTTTATCTAAAATAAAATCTACAATGTGTAATTGTGGTTCTATAACAATTCCGGAATTACATAAAAAAGCTCGGCTTTCACTCGTTTCTAGTGTAAGTATTAGAGAAGGTTCTGCTCATGATGTTTTAATGAAAGAAGTTGAATAAAAGACTAGTTAAGCTAGTTTTTTTGTTGTCTAAAAAATAATATGGAGTTTTATTTAATTATATGATATATTTTAAGTGGTGATGTTATTATAATAACAAATTATTAGTTTTGTGGTACAATGATATTGGAGGATATATGGAAAAAATATTAGTTTTAGATTTTGGTGGACAATATAATCAATTAATAGCAAGAAGAATTAGAGATAATAATGTATATGCTGAAATATTGCCTTATACAGTTGATTTAGAAACAATTAAAAATGGTAATTATAAAGGAATAGTTTTTACTGGTGGACCAAATTCTGTATATGATTTGAGTTCCCCGCATTATTCTAATGATATTTTAGATTTAAATATTCCTGTTCTTGGTATTTGTTATGGTTGCCAATTAATTAGCTATATGGAAAATGGTAAAGTATCTACTGCTCCAATTTCAGAATATGGTAATGTAAAGATTCATTTAGAAGACTCATTGTTATTTAAAAATGTTCCGGATTCTATTGTATGGATGAGTCATACAGATTATATTTCTAAAGTACCTAATAATTATAAAATTATTGCAAAAACCGATAATTGTCCATGTGCTGCAATAGAAAATAAAGAAAAAAATATATATGGAGTACAATTTCATCCTGAAGTAACTCATTCTCTATATGGTAATCAAATAATTCATAACTTCTTATATGAAATATGTCATTGTAAAGGAGATTGGATTATGGATGATTTTATTAATAAGACAATTCTTAATCTAAAAAAACAAATTGGTAACAAAAAGGTTATTTTAGGCCTTTCAGGAGGAGTTGATTCTTCAGTTGCAGCTGCTTTAATATCAAAAGCAATTGGAGATAATTTAACTTGTGTCTTTGTTGATCATGGTTTAATGAGAAAAAATGAAGGAGATAGTGTTGAAAAAATATTTACTAATTTATTTAAAATGAATTTTATAAGAGTTAATGCTAGAAAAATATTTCTTTCTAAGTTAAAAGGAATAGTTGATCCTGAAGAAAAAAGAAAGATAATTGGAACAGAATTTTATAAGGTATTTTGGAAAGAAATTAGAAAACATAATGATTCAGGTTATTTTGCTCAAGGAACAATTTATCCAGATTGTATTGAATCAGGAAAAGGTAATGCTGCGGTAATTAAAACCCATCACAATAAAGTTAGTATTCCAGATGATATAGAATTTTTAGGTATTATTGAACCTTTAAAAGAATTGTTTAAAGATGAAGTAAGAAAAGTTGGAGAAAAACTAGGAATACCTAAAGAGTTAGTATGGCGTCAACCTTTTCCCGGACCTGGACTTGGAATTAGAATAATCGGTGAGATAACTGAGGAAAAAATAAAAATATTGCAGGAAGCAGACTATATTCTTCGTGATGAAATGAGTAAAAACGGTTATGAAAAAAACTTATCGCAATTTTTTTGCGTTTTACCAGATGTTAAAACTGTAGGAGTTATGGGAGATCATCGTACCTATGAAAATTTAATTATTATTAGAGCAATAACAACTGATGATTTTATGACAGCTGATTGGGCAAAAATACCTTATGATATATTACAAACAGTATCTAATCGGATTACTAATGAGTGTAGAGGTGTTAATAGAGTTGTATACGATATTACATCAAAACCCCCAGCAACTGTTGAATATGAATAAAGGAAAAAATTATGAAGAATTTATATGAAATGATATTTAAAAGAAAATCTTTTCATTTATTTAGAAATGTAGGTAATGAAAAGATTAGTGATAATGAACTTAGTGATATAGAGGCTTATTTTTCAAAATTAAAACCATTAGTTGATGATATAAAAGTTAAAATAAAAATATCAAAAGAGACTACTTGTAAAAGAGGGCAAGAATATTGTATTTTATTTTATTCAGAGAAGAAAAATAATTATTTACAGAATATAGGTTATTTAGGAGAACAACTTGATTTATATTTAGTATCTAAAAATATTGGAACTTTATGGTTTGGTATTGGAAAAGTAAAAGAGCCGATAATTGATAATTTAGAATTTGTTATAATGATTGCAATAAAGAAAATAGATTCAAGTGATAAATTTCGAAAAGATATGTTTAAAAGCAAAAGAAAGGATATTAAGGAAATTTGGAAAGGTAATGATTATTTAGATATTGCTAATATTGTTAGATTTGCCCCTAGTGCTTGTAATACCCAGCCCTGGTATGTTGAATCAAGTAATAAAGCATTAAAAGTATATAGATATCGAAAAACTGGTAAAAGAGGTATTATGCCTAAAAATATGGTAATTTATTATAATCAAATAGATTTGGGAATATTTTTATGTTTTCTTGATATTTGTTTAGAAAAAAATAATTATAATTATGAAAAAAGTATTTATGAAGAATCTAATCATGATAATGAACTAAATCTAATTGCAGTTTATAATATAGAATAAATGGAGTAGATATGAATGAGTGTATTTTAGAAATAAAACATTTAAAAAAATATTATGGTTCTATAAAAGGTGTTGAAGATGTTTCTTTAAAAATTAATAAGGGAGATATTTATGGATTTATTGGACCAAATGGTGCTGGTAAATCAACCACTATTAGAACTATTATGGGGTTAATTAATATAACTAGTGGTGAAATATATTTTAACAATAAAAAATTAGATAATAGTGATATAGAAGTAAAGAAGAAAATAGGATACTTACCAAGTGAAATAAATGTATATGGTGATATGAAAGTTAAAGAAATATTTGATTTTCATGAATCATTTTATGATAGAGATTTATCTAAAAGAAGAAAAGAATTAGTAAAATTATTGAAGATTGATGAAGAAAAACATATTGAAGATTTATCTCTTGGAAATTTAAAAAAAGTAGGGATAGTTCTTGCTATGATGCATGAACCAGAATTATTAATTCTAGATGAACCAACTAGTGGTCTTGATCCCATAATGCAAAATATTTTTCATGATTTATTATTAGAAGAAAAAGCTAAAGGAACAACTATTTTATATTCATCTCATGTTTTATATGAAGTAGCAAGTATCTCTAATAAATTTGGTTTTATAAAAGATGGAATAATTATAAAAGAAGATTTTATTGAAAATATAAGAAATAATAATTATACGTATTTAACTATAGAATCTCGAGATATAAATAAGATTAAGAAAGATTTAGATTTAAAAATAAAAAGTGAAGGCAATAATAAAATTGTATTTATTAATGATATGGAAATTAATAAGTTAATAAAAAAAATAAGTAATTATCAAATAGATAAATTGCTAATAGAAGATATTTCTTTAGAAGATTTATTTGTTAATTATTATAAGTAGGTGAAATATGCTAAAAAGAGAGTTTAAAATTAATTTAAAAAGTTTTATTATCTGGAGTAGTATTTTAATTATTATATTTTTAGTAGTATTTTTAATTTATCCTTATATTTTAACAGATGATACTATGGAAAGTTTAGATGAAATGATGAAAGTTTTTCCTCCTGATTTATTAAAAGCTTTTAATATGGATTTAAGTTCTATTAATAGTGCTTATGGTTGGTTAAAATCGGAAGGATTTATGTTTATTTTAATTATAGTTGGTATATATTCTTCTTTCATGGGATCTAACATATTATTAAAAGAAGAAAGTGATAAGACTATTGAATATTTAGAATCTTTACCAATTACTAGATCTTCTATTGTTACTAATAAAGTTATTGTTAGTATTATTTATATAATATTAATGGTATTGTTACTTGGAATATTTAATTATATTGCTTTATCAATAAGTGGTGATTTTAATTCCAAAGAATATTTACTTTTAAGTATTACTCCTATATTTATAGGACTTCCATTATTTGCAATTAATTTATTTATATCAATGCTTTTCCATAAAACTAAAAAAATGATTGGAATAAGTTTAGGATTAGTCTTTATTTTTTATATAATAAACGTTTTAAGTGAATTATCAAATAAAGTTGAATTTTTAAAATATTTTAGTGTTTATACTTTAGCAGATACTAGAAATGTTATTTTAAATACTAAACTAAATCCTATGGTATTATTAATTAGTTTATTTATAACAACTTTATTTATATCTTTATCATATTATTTTTATAATAAAAAAGAATTAATATGAGTGTAAAAAAATAACAATTATCTTTATTTTGTTATTTTTTTTTGTTATAATTTTTACAGGAGTATTTATGAAAAAAATAGTTATTATTGGTGCAGGACCAGCTGGACTTACTCTAGCATATTATTTACTTAAAAATAGTAAAGATTATGAAGTTTTAATAATTGAAAAGAGTAATCAAGTAGGAGGAATATCTAAGACAATTGTTTACAATGGTAATAGAATGGATTTAGGTGGACATAGATTTTTTACTAAACAAAAAGAAATAAATGATATATGGAATGAAATACTTTTACCGCAAAATAAAAGAAGTAAGGATGAAATATATTTAGATTTAAAAAATAATTATGATAAAAAAGGCTTAGATCCAGAAAAAGAAGACAAAGTGTTTTTAAAAAGAAGAAGAATATCAAGAATTTATTATAAGAGAAAGTTTTTTGATTATCCAATAAGTTTATCTTTTAATACTATTAAAAATTTAGGGATTATTGATACAATGCTTAGTGGTTTTAGTTATTTAAAAAGTATGATAAAGAAATTACCAGAAGATAATTTAGAAAATTTTTATATTAATAGATTTGGTAAAAAATTATATCAAGTATTTTTTAGAGATTATACGGAGAAACTTTGGGGAATAAGTCCTAAGGACATAGACTCTTCATGGGGAAGTCAAAGAGTTAAGGGAATCTCTATTAAAGAAGTATTAAAAGATTCTTTTAAAAGACTGTTTAAAATAAAAAATAAAAAAATTGAGACATCTTTAATAGATAGTTTTAATTATCCTAAATATGGTCCGGGTCAAATGTATGAGGAAATGGCTAATAAAATTATTGAACTTGGAGGTATTATTAAACTTAATTCAGAAGTTATTAAGATAAATAAAAAAAATAATTTTATTGAAAGTATTATTTATAAAGAAAATAAAAAAATTATAAAAGAAAAAGTAGATTATTTAGTTTCTTCTATGCCTATTAAAGATTTAATCATGAATCTTAATAATGTTCCAAATGATATAACTAATATTGCTAAGAAATTACCTTATCGAGATTTTGTTACTGTTGGGTTAGTATTGGATAAATTAAAAATAAAAAATAATACTAAAATTAAAACGATAAATAATAATATTCCAGATACTTGGATATATATTCAAAGTAGTGAGGTTAAACTTGGACGTATTCAAATATTTAATAATTGGTCTCCATATTTAGTTAAAGATTATTTAAAAACAGTTTCTTTAGGACTTGAATATTTTTGTAATTATAATGATAGTTTTTGGAAAAAAAGTGATTTAGATTTAAAAGAATATGCATATAGGGATTTAATGAAAATAGGAATAATTGATAATAATTCTAAAATATTAGATTATCATATTGAAAGAGTAGAGAAAGCATATCCAGCTTATTTTGGTTCTTATAAAAATTTTAATCAAGTAAAAGATTATTTAAATAGTATTAATAATTTATATTGTATTGGAAGAAATGGAATGCATAGATACAACAACATGGATCATTCAATGTATTCTGGAATAGTCTGTGCTAAAAATATAATTAATAATATTTCTTCTAAAGAAAATATTTGGTCTGTTAATACGGAAGGTGATTATCATGAAGAAAAAAATAACTAATTTGATTTATAGATTTAAAACATGGAATCCATCTGTTTATGCAACAATATTAATATTATTGCTTCCAACAATTTATTTTGCTGTTACTAAATTTAGATTAGATAATGATTTTTGGTTTTTAATTAATACCGGAAAAGTTATTATGCAAAAAGGTTTTATAACAATTGAACCATTTACTATTCATAGTAATTTAGCATTTATTCCCCAACAATGGTTAACTGATATAATATTTTATTTGATATATAGTAAATTTAGTGTTGTTGGAATGTTTGTTTTTTTGTTAATTTTAAATTACTTAATTGTTTTTTTACTTTATAAATTAATATCTTTGATTTGTAAAATGAAGGGAATAAATCTGTTAATTGCACTTATTTTAAATTTAACATTATTAGTTTTTGGCGCTATTGTAACAAGACCTCATACAATTGATATAATATTGCTTTTATTAGAAATTATTATTTTAGAAAGCTATGTTAAAAATAATAAAAAGAAATATTTATATTTTATACCTTTGATTTCAGTATTGTTTATAAATTTTCATTCTTCAACATGGTTAATGCTATTTGTTTTTATGTTACCATATTATGTAGAATGGTTTTATAAAATGATAAAGAAAGAAAAAACTTTTAAGATAAAACCTGTTTTTATTGTAACAATTATTTCATTTTTTATAGGATTTATTAATCCTTATAATTATAAAGCAATTATTTATTTATTTAATTCATATGGCAATAAAATGATAAATGATTCAGTATTGGAAATGTTACCTGTGACCATAACTAGTGGTAAAATCATTTATTTAATGTTATTTGTTGTTATGATTATAATATATTTGAATAAAGGTAAAAATAAAATTAGATATATTTGTTTGTTTTTAGGTACAACTTATTTAATGTTAAGTCACTATAGAGGATTATTATTTTGGATTGTCATTATTCCATTAATAATTGGAGATTTTTTAAATAATTTTCAAAAGATTGGTGGTAAAAAAATGATAATTAATAATAAGGAAAAAATCGTATATTGTATTCTAATAGTATCTTTTGTTTTAATAGTGTTTTTAAATGCTAAATTTGAAAATGAACCTAAGTTAAAGGAAATAGCAGATTATTTAGATAAAAATGCTAATTATGATATAAAGTTATATACAGGATATAATGATGGTTCTTATATGGAATATCGTGGTTATAAATGTTATATTGATCCAAGAGCAGAGGTATTTTTAAAAAATAATAATAAAAAAGAAGATATATTTAGCGAGTATTATAAGGTGAAAAACGGAGAAAGCGATTTGAATGATTTTTTTAATAAGTATAATTTTGATTATTTGCTAGTTGATTCGAACAGTAATTATATCTTATATTTTTTAAAAAATGATAATGATTATGAAAATGTACTTAAAGTAAAAGACAAAGAATTTGATTTTGAATATTATCTATTTAAAAAAGTTAAAGAATAATTTAAAATTAATATGAATATTTTTTTAAATAAGATTAAAAGGGTGATTATATGAAAAATAATAGAGTAAATATAAAAGAAAAAAAAATCTATATAGCAGTTATTATAATTTTTGTTGTTTTATCAATTTTAATAGGATGTCATCATGAACCTTGGGCTGATGAAGCACATTCATGGCTTATTTCAAGAGATACAAGTTTATATTCTTTATTTTTTAAATATTTGCATACAGATGGACATCCTGCTCTATGGCATATAATATTAAAAATTTTTCAAATATTTGAATTTAATTATAAATATTTTTTTATAATTCCTATAATTTTTTCAAGTATTGGAGTTACATTATTTTTATTTAAATCAAAATTTCCAATATACATAAAAATATTATTTCCTTTTACATATTTTATTTTTTATCAGTATACGATTGTTGCGAGAGGATATTGTCTATTATTTCCAATATTATGTTGTTTAGCAATAATTTGGGATGAAAAATATAAAAGTTGTTATTGGTTTACAACCCTTTTAGTACTATTGTTAAGTACAGAAGCCTATACTTATATTTTTGCAGGAATGTTATATTTGTTTTACATAATAAATTTTTTTAAAAACATTAAAAGTATAAAAAATATAAAATCAAATATTATATGTATGATAATTTTGTTTTTAATGTTTATTATAACTTTTTTATATGTACATCCGATTAGTACAAACACTTTTATAACAAGAAAATCATTATTTTTATTTTCAGATTCTTTTGTAACTCCCTTTTATTCAAACATATTAGTTAAGTTATTAATAACATTATTACTAATATTTTCGTTTTATTTCTTTTGTAAAAAATATAAATTATATAAAGAGTTTTTTTGGATAATTGTTTTGCTAACGCCAGTATATTTATTTTATATATTTTTTTATACTAATGTATGGCATTTTGGAATATTATTTTTACTTTTCATTTTTTTGATTTGGATTTTTAAACTTGATAATAAACGGTTTATAATAGTGTCTTTAATAACTATTTGTAGTATTCAGATATATTGGACTTCTAGATCAGCTTATTATGATTATAATAATAAATATTCTGTTGGACTTGATGTTGCAAATTTCATAAAAAAATATGATTATAAAAATTTAAGAATTTATGGTACTAGTTTTGGTGATAGTGTTGTTAATCCATACTTTGATTTTAATATTTTTTGTAATTGGAATAAAGATATTGCATTTTTTTATTGGAATACCAATAATAAATTTTATGATGAAAATTTAGATGAAGATTATCTCATTAAAGTTAGTCCTGATATAATTATGTCTTCAAAATTATATAGAATATATGATGATGATAAATTATTAAAACATTATAATAAATATGAATTTAATGGATATTCATATTTTGAAGATAATTATTATGAAGATCAAAGTATAATAGTTTATGTTTTAAAAGAAATAGATGATAAGGAAATATGAAAATATTTGTAGTAAGAATGAACTAAAATATAAAAAGAAAGGAACAATCAATATAGAAATTATTAAAAAATTTTATAAATTGATTATAAAAGTAATATGAAAATTAAGAAAAAGTGTTTTGGAGGGAGACTTGGTTTTTATTTAAGAGTAAAGTTCCCAAAATTTTGTGGCGATAGTTATTTGTTATTTCAAAGGAAGTGTTCTAACTATTTAATTAAAAAGTATATTAATAAAATGAAGTTAGATAAATTAAATCCTTTATTTATAAGTATAGAAACAATTACTAGATGTAATGGTACATGTCCATTTTGTCCGTGTAATATTCATGATGAAAAAAGACCCTTTATGTATATGTCAGATGAATTATTTAAAAAGATTATATCTGATTTAAAAAAAATAAATTATAGTAACACATTAATGCTTCTGGCTAACAATGAAATATTATTAGATAAAAATATTCTAGAAAGACTTAAATATGCCAGAATAGAATTACCTAATTGCCATATGAAAATGTTTACTAATGGCAAATTATTATCAATCGAAACATTTGAATATATAATTAATAATAATTTAGTAGATGAAATGATTATAAATAATTATAATGACAGTATGAAATTAAATAAATCAATTGATAAAGTGTATAAAAAATATAGAAATAAAGATATTAAAACTAATGTTTTTATAAATTTAAGATATTCTTCTGAAATATTAAGTAATAGATCTAATTCTAGTCCTAATAAAAAGGGTAAAAAAATAATTAATGATTATTGTGTATTACCATATACAGATATAAATATAAATCCGGAAGGAAAACTTTTGATATGTTGCTGTGATGCGACTGAAAAAACAAATTTAGGTAATGTGAAAAATGATGATTTGATTAAGTTATTTAATGGGGGAAAATATTTAGAAATAAGAAAAAAAATGTTAAAGGGAAGAAGTAATTATTCTTTTTGTAAATATTGTGATTTTAATGACGTAGGTACTAGAAGAAAATTAATTAAAAAAGAAATGAAAAAAAGGATGAAATATGAAAATAGTTGAGTTAACAATCTTAATGCCTTGTTTAAATGAAGAAGAAACAATTGGTATTTGTATAGATAAAGCTTTAAAATTTATAAAAAAGAATAATATAAATGGTGAAGTGTTGATTGCTGATAATGGTAGTACTGATAATTCCGTAAAAATTGCTAAATCGCTTGGCGCTAGAGTTATAAAAGTTAAAGAAAAAGGATATGGAAGTGCCTTAATTGAAGGAACCAAAAATGCTTATGGTAAATATGTTATTATGGGTGATAGCGATGATAGTTATGATTTTTTACATTTAGAGGAATTTATAAAAAAACTTCGTAAAGGTTATGATTTGGTCATGGGTGATAGATTTAAGGGTGGAATAGAAAAAGGTGCAATGCCATTTTCTCATAGATATATTGGTAATCCTATTTTATCCTTTATTGGAAGAATATTTTTTCATTCACAGATTAGAGATTTTCATTGTGGCTTAAGAGGATATAACAAAGAAAAAATTTTATCCTTAAATTTGAATTGTAGTGGAATGGAATATGCTAGTGAAATGGTTGTAAAATCAGAATTAAACAATTTGAAAATTACTCAAGTACCAACGACATTAAAAAAAGATGGACGTACACGTAAACCACATTTAAAAACTTTTAGTGATGGGTGGCGCCATTTAAATTTTTTACTAATTCATGCACCAAATTGGTTATTTTTGTTGCCGGGAAGTATATTATTAATTATAGGTTTTATAGGTGTTGTTTTACTTCGAAATGGTTATTTTTCTATAAATTCTAATTTTAGTTTAGGAATTAATTCAATGCTTTATTTTTCTGGTTTTATCATCATTGGATTTCAGTTATGTTTTTTTTCTATTCTTGCTAAGATTCATTCTTATAATGATAATATTTTAGTTAAATTAGATAAAATAACATTAAATCTAATGAAAATAAAAACGATTTATTATTTGTTATTTGGTTTTATACTAACTTTAATAGGTTTGTTATTATCAGTATATTCATTTGTTAAATGGAAAAATGTAAATTTTGGAGATTTAAATCCTAGTAATTTTATGCCATTAGTTATTATTGCTAATTGTTTATTAATTATGGGAATTGAAATTATTTTTTCAGGTTTTTTAATTAATACAATGAATATTAAAAAAGTTCATAGATAATTCTATGAATTTTATTTTAATTTTATTAAAATTATGTTATAATTTTATTGTGATTTTATGAAAAAAATATATATTTTTAGTCTTATTATATTTATTATAGATTTTGTTTCTAAAATAATAATTCAAAAGTGTTTTTCTTTATATGAAAGTATTATTTTGATACCGCATTTTTTAAATTTAACTTATGTAAAAAATAATGGAGCAGCCTTTAGTATGTTAAGTGGGAATCAATTATTTTTAATTTTTATAAGTATACTAGTTTTAGGTGGATTATTTTATTATTTAAAAAAGGAAAAATTAACTAATTTAAAAATTATCTATTATAGCTTATTAATTGGCGGAATTTTAGGTAATTTATTTGATAGAATAGTTTATAATTCGGTAATTGATTTCTTAGATTTTAAAATATTTAATTATGATGCCCCAGTATTTAATTTAGCAGATACATTTATTGTAATAGGGGTTTTATTAATAATAATTGAGAATATTGGAGGATTAAATGGAAATAAAGGTAGAGGATAATGGTATTAGAATTGATAAGTATTTAAGTGAAAAAATTGATTTATCAAGAAGTAAAATTCAAAAGTTGATTGATGATAATAAAATATTGGTTAATAATAATAGTATCAATAATAACTATAAGGTTAATACTGGAGATATAATTAGTATTTTAGATATTCCAAAAGATCCTCTTTTAAATTTAAAACCATGTGATATAGATATAGATATCATATATGAAGATGATGATTTATTAGTTATAAATAAACAATCAGGATTAGTTGTTCATCCTGCTCCTGGTAATTATGAAAATACACTAGTTAATGCTTTAATAGGAAAATATGAATTATCTAATAATTCTTTTCGTCCAGGTATAGTGCATCGTCTTGATAAAGATACAAGTGGTTTAATGTTAGTTGCAAAGAATGATTATATTCATGATAAATTATCAAAAATGATTTCATTAAAAGAAGTAGAAAGATATTATTTAGCAGTTGTTGAAGGGACTTTTAATCATGAAGCAGGAACTGTAGATGCACCGATTGGTAGAGATCAGAAATATCGAGAAAAGATGGCAGTAACTAGTTTAAATAGTAAGAAAGCAATAACGCATTTTAAAGTTTTAGAAGAATTTAATAATTGTTCTATGATTGAATGTAAACTTGATACAGGACGAACTCATCAAATAAGAGTACATATGAATTATATTAAGCATCCAATTGTAAATGATCCTTTGTATGGACATGTTTTTAATGAAAAATTTGGGCAATTATTACATTCATATAGATTAGTATTTAAGCATCCAAGGACTAATCAATTATTAGAATTTCAAGTTGAACCTCCTGAAGAATTTATGACGTTATTAAATGAATATGTTAATAAATAATTATATGAAAGGAACAATATGAAAAAAACAATAGTACTCTTATTGATTATTATTTTTATAATTGGTTGTAGTAATGTAAAAAAAAATACAATTATTGAAACATATAATTTTACTAAGAAAATAGATTATTTAGGATATATTACATCATATACAATTTATGGGAATTTTTTTAATCTAGAGGGATATATTAACGATAATAATAAGGATTTAAAATTAGTTTTAAAAAGTAATAATAATGAATTAGAATATGAAATCATATCAGAACTTAAAGATAATAGGGTATATTTTAAAACTAATAAGTTAATAAATGAGGGAATTAATCTTGAAGAAATAAATAATGGTAATTATCTTGTATTATTAAAAAGTAATAATAATTATTATACACTTGCAAAGAAAAATAAGTATAATGAGTTAAATTATTATACAATAACTAAAGATAAAAAAAATAAAGAAATTAATATTTCATTTATGAAATTTGATGATAAAGAATATTTAATGTTTAACGTTAATGATACTGATTTACCAAATAATATTTATGATATTGTTATTGATCCAGGACATGGTGGAAAAGATGTTGGGGCAAGTAGTAATGGAAATCATGAAAGTGATTTTACTCTTGATTATTCTTTATCATTAAAAGAAAAACTTGAAGATATTGGTTTAAAGGTAAAGATTACAAGAGATAAAGATGTATCAATTCCAAATTATGGTGAATCAGGAAGGGTTAGTATACCTTATCAAGTTAAAGCTAAATTGATGTTATCAATACATTTAAATTCTTCAAATTCTAAAACTAGTGAAGGTGGAGTAGAAATATATGTTCCAAATAATGCTAATCTTTCTTTTGCTAAAGATTTAGCAAATAATATTGTTTCTAATACTAGTACAATATATTCGAAAAATCCTGAAAGTAGAATTGATAACGGAGTTTATTTGAGAACTTTATCAAAAAGTGATATAGAAAATATGAAAAAAGATGCTATAGAGAATAATTATACTCCTTATGAAAAAGCTAGTACTTCTTCAACTTATTATTATATAATTAGAGAAACTGGTGGAATTATTACAGGAGCATATAATGATGATCGTAATCCTAAAAAAGATGGTAATCCCTATGTTAATAGTAATCATGGATGTGAAAGTTATTTAGTTGAACTTGGATATATTACTAGTAGTAAGAATTTAGAAATATTGAAACAAGAAAAGGAAAAATATATAGATGCTATTGTAAAAAGTGTTAAAGATTATTTAGAAATAAGTTAGAAAGTATAAATTGATTGAGTTTTTAAAATAGTTGTTTATTTAAGAAAAATGTGATATGATAGAGGTGATATTATGACATATATTGGATTAGATTTAGGAACAAAGACTTTAGGTATTAGTAAATCAAGTGGTTTAATTGCTAGTTTTTATAAAACATTGAGACATGATAATGATTATAATTATTTACTTAAAGAACTTGAAACTATCATTAAAAATGAACAAGTTGATAAGATTATTTTAGGTTATCCTAAAAATATGAATAATAGTTTAAGTGATATGGCTAAAATAGTTTTAGAATTTAAAGAAAAAATTGAAAAAAAGTTTAATATAGAAGTAATACTTGAAGATGAAAGACTAACGTCTAAAATTAGTAATGATGTCTTAATTTCTGGAAATATGAGAAGAAAAAAAAGAAAAAAGGTTGTTGATGGTGTTGCAAGTGTCGTAATACTGCAAGGATACTTAGATAGGAGAGATTATGAAAAATAAAAATAGTTTTATTGTAAAAGATGAAAATGGTAAAGATGTTGTTTGCAATGTTTTATTTACGTTTGACAGCGATGAAACAAAGAAGAGTTATATAGTTTATACGGATAATAGTAAAGATGCTAAGGGTAATATTCAAGTATATGCTTCAATTTATGATCCAAAGAACGAAGATGATATGGAATTATTACCAATAGAAACTGAAAAAGAATGGAGAGTAATTGAAAAAATACTGGCATCACTTCAAGAAGAAATTCGTAGTCAAGTAGCTGGAGATAATAATCAATAAAGGAGTAATTATGAATGTAGTAAGAAAGTTTATAATAATAGTTATTCTATTAATAACTTTTTTATTTGTATCAGGAATAGGATTATATTATTATTTTATAAAACCAGTTGATAATAATGCATCAGGTAAAATTATTAAAATAGAATCACCAGCTAGTGCAACCAAAATAGGACAGATTCTTTATAAAAACAAATTAATAAAAAATGATAAATTTTTTAGTTTATATATCAAATTAAATAAGATTAATAATTTGCAAGCTGGTACTTATAAATTAAGTTCAAATATGCCTTTAAAAGATATAGTGTCTATAATAAGTGAAGGCAAGATCTATAAAGATGATACAATTAGAATAACATTTAGAGAAGGAATAAATTTTAGAGAATTTGCAAAAGTAGTTGAGAAAAATACAACTAATTCTTATGATGAAGTTATTGAAAGCTTGAGTAATAAAGATTATCTAAAAGGATTAATAGAAGATTATTGGTTTATAACAGATGAAATATTAAATGATGAAATATATTATCCTCTTGAAGGATATTTATTTCCAGATACTTATGAATTTATTAATAATGGAGTAACAACTTATGAAATTGCTAAAAAACTTCTAGATCAAATGGATGTTGTTTTAACTCCATATAAAAATCTAATAGAAAATGATAAATACTCAGTTCATGAGTTATTAACTCTTGCTAGTATTGCGGAAAAAGAGAGTAATAATAATCGTAAAAATGTAGTTAGCGTATTTGTTAATAGATTAAATAAGAATATATCTCTAGGAAGTGATATTACAACAAGATATGGGATAAAATTAGATGATTCAAGACCGTTAACTAAGTCGGAATATGCTAGTATTAATCCATATAATACAAGAAATACCAATATGGTAGGATTACCAGCAAGTCCAATTTGTATGGTTTCAAAAGATAGTATAGAAGCAAGTATTAATCGTATTGAAACAAATTATTTATACTTTATTGCTAATATTAATACTAGAGAAACATTCTTTTATGCAACATCTAAAGAATTTGAAGCTAAAAAACAAGAATTATCTAAAGTAAACGGAGGTTACTAAAATGAATTATAGTATTAATGATATAAGAGAAATAAAAAGTTATGCTAAAGATAATAATATTCCTATTATGCAAGATGAAGGAATAGAATTTTTAACTAATTTTATATTAAAGAAACAATCAAAAAATATATTAGAAATAGGTACTGCTATTGGATATTCAGCTATAATGATGGCTTTAACTAAGGCTGATGCACATATTACAACTATTGAAAGAGATGAAGCTAGATATATGGAAGCTTTAAAAAATATTAAAAAATTTAATTTAGAAGATCGAATTACTTTAATTTTTAATGATGCTTTAAATGTTAAATTAGAAGATGAATATGATCTAATATTTATTGATGCTGCTAAAGGTAAAAATCAGGATTTCTTTTTACAATTTGAAAAGAATTTAACAAGAGATGGATATATAATAACTGATAATATGTATTTTCATGGTTATGTTGAAATGGAAGAAGAAAATTTACCATCTAAAAATATTCAAGGAATTGTACGTAAAATTAAAGATTATACCTATTTTTTAGAAAATCATATGTTATATAAAACGACTATATATAAAATAGGAGATGGAATTGCGGTTACAGAAAGAAGGGGTTAAGTTGAATTTACTTGTTAGTGTTAATAAAAAAGAATTAGATAAATATTTAGAATTTACTGATTCTTTTATTATAGGTTTAAAAGATTATTCAATTAACTATTATGAATTTAATATAAAAGAAATAAAAGAATTATTAAAAAAATATGATATTAATTTATTTGTAGCGATTAATAAAAATATTTTTAATAAAGATTTAGAATTACTTGAAAAATATTTAATTGATCTTAGTAATCTCGATATAAAAGGAGTATTATTTTATGATTTAAGTATTGTATCTCTTGTTAATAAAAATAATTTGAATTTACCACTTATATATCATCAAACTCATATGGTTACTAATTATAATATATGTGAATTTTATAAAGAATTAGGATGTAATTGTGCTTTTTTAAGTACAGAGATTACTTGCGATGAAATGAAAGAGATAAGCTCTAAAACATCACTTAAATTGATGACTTATTTTATTGGACATCCTATTATTTCTCATTCTAAAAGAAAATTAATATCTAATTATTATAAACATATTGGTAATATTAATGATAAAGAAGTATCGGTTATTCATGAAAAAAATAAAGATACAAAATACTATATAATTGAGAATGATAAAGGAACAAATATTTTAACTTATGATATATTAAATGGAACGAAAGCTTTTTGTTTATTAAAAAATAAAATAGAATATGGAATACTTGATAATAATTTAATAGAAGACGATATATTTATTAAAGTTTTATCTTTATATAAAGATAATTTAGAATTAAAAATAAGTGATACAGAGTTAATAAATAGTATTAATAAATTAATTGGAGAATATGATGGGTTCTTTTTTAAAGAAACTATTTATAAGGTGAAATGATGAAAAAAGTTGAATTATTAAGTCCAGCTGGTGATCTAGAAAGATTAAAGATTGCTTGTATATATGGAGCAGATGCTATATATATTGGTGGAAAAAATTATAGTTTAAGAGCTAATGCTAATAATTTTAGTATTGAAGAAATAAAAGAAGCTTGTAGTTTTGCACATAATATGGGGAAAAAAGTTTATTTAACTTTAAATATAGTATTTCATAATAAAGATATAGATGGTGTATATGATTATATAAAAGAAGTAGTAGATGCGGGAATTGATGCGTTTATTGTAAGTGACTTGTTTTTAGTAAAATATATTAAATCTAATTTTAAAGTAGAAGTTCATTTAAGTACTCAACTTAGTATTTCTAATAAAGAAAGTGTAAATCTTCTAAAAAATATGGGAATTGATAGAGTTGTATTAGCAAGAGAAGTAAATCGTAATGATATTAAAGAGATAATTGATGAAACTAATATGGATATAGAAGTATTTATTCATGGAGCAATGTGTACATTTGTAAGTGGAAGATGTGTTTTATCAAATTATTTTACTAATAGGGATTCTAATCGTGGTGGCTGTGCTCAGATTTGTCGTTTTTGTTTTGATATAAATAATGATGAAGATTTTTCAATGGCTGTTAAGGATCTAAATATGGCTGAATATATTAAAGATATGATGGAAATAGGTATAAAAAGTTTTAAAATAGAAGGAAGAATGCGTTCACCATTTTATTTAGCAGTTGTATTATCATCATATAGAAGAATAATAGATGCAGTAAATAATAATAGTTTAAATGATGATATAATAAAAAAAGAAATAAAAATATTAAGTAAAGTTTCTAATCGAGAGAATAGTACACATTTTTATATGAAAGAAGCTGATATTAATGATCAATATTATTTAGGTAGAGGAGAACCAAGTAATCAGGATTATCTAGGAATTATACTAAATAAAGAAAATGATTTATATGTTATTCGTCAACGTAATTATTTTAAATTAGGTGATAAAATTGAAATAATAACTCCTAATATGGATATAATAGAAGTTGTTGTTGATAATTTATATGATGAAAATAATAATAAAATAGAAGTTGCTAATCAAGCAGATAGTGTAATTAAAATAAAATTTAGTGAAAATATTCCTTTATTTTCAATGATTAGAAAGCCTTATTTATAAAACAAATAATATTTTGTGATAAAAAAATAAGGTTTTACGTATAATATAATGGTTGGGGAAAATTCCTTGACTTTTTTGATGTTTTGTACTATACTTATTTGGAGTTTTTTATTTAGGAGGTGTCTATATGGAAAAAAAGACAGTATATTTAACTCAAGAGGGGTATGAAGAATTAAAACAAGAATTGGATGAATTAATTAATGTTAAACGTCCATTAAATATAAAAGCTATTAAAGAAGCTAGAGCTCTTGGAGATTTATCTGAGAATGCTGAATATGATGCTGCAAGAAATGAACAAGCAGAGCTTGAAGGAAGAATTAAAAAATTAGAACAAATAATGGAAAATGTTTCAATTATTGAAAATGTTGATAATGACAAAGTAAGTATTGGTAATACAGTTAAAATAAAGTATATTGATGATGCAGAAGAAGATGAATATCAAATAGTAGGTAGTCAAGAAGCTAATCCATTTGAAAGTAAAATATCTAATGAAAGTCCTATTGCAAAAGCTTTACTTGGAAAAAAAGTTGGCGAAATCGTAAATGTTGAAAGCCCAAATGGTGTATATCAAATAGAAATTACATCAATTGCGTAAAAATATATTGACAATTGCAAGAACATAGGATAAAATATTATGTGTTCTTGCGTGATATGTCTGGCTAGCTCAGTTGGTAGAGCAACTGACTCTTAATCAGTGGGTCTAGGGTTCGAATCCCTAGCTGGACACCAAAAGTTAGAATAAATGGGCTTGTAGCTCAGGTGGTTAGAGCGCACGCCTGATAAGCGTGAGGTCGATGGTTCAAGTCCATTCAGGCCCACCATTTATGATTTATGAGATGCCTCAATAGCTCAGTTGGTTAGAGCACTTGACTGTTAATCAAGGGGTCCTAGGTTCAAGTCCCAGTTGAGGCGCCATTTTTTTTTGGTCAGTTGGTGAAGTGGCTTAACACACTGCCCTTTCACGGCAGCACTCACGGGTCCGAATCCCGTACTGATCACCAAATAAGCAACTAACCCTTCTTTGAAGGGTTTTATTATAAAAAAATGGCAAAAAAAATTGCTCATATCTTTTTAAAATTTTGGTCAAGTGCTGAATAAAATAATGATTTGTCTAAATAAAAAGTCGACTTTATGTTTGGAAAAACTTGACAACTCTTGACTATTATTCTAAAATAATAATATAGAATGTAATATGTATGATAGAGAGGAAGTTATTATGTATAAAGATGAGTTTAACCTAACTAGTGAAATGATACTTGAAAAGAATTTTAAAATTGATACAAGAGGTTATCGACTAAAAGAAGTCGATCAGTTTTTAGATTTGATAATTGCTGATTATGAACATTTTTATACCATTATCCGTAATTTAGAAAAAGAAAAGGAAGATAATTTGGAGCAGATTATTAATTTGAAGCAAGAAATTAGAAATTTAAAAACAAACGTTGAAATTGTTAAAGCAACTCCAACAACTGGAACATCTGGATCAAATTTAGATGTTTTAAAGAGATTATCACGTCTTGAAAAAGTTGTTTATGGTGAAGATGAAGAAGAGTAAAATACTTTGGTAAACGCTATATTATTATGATATAGAGGAAAGTCCATGCTCGCACAAACTGTGATGTTTGTAGTGTTCGTGTTAAGGGAAAAAATAACCTTAAGTAGCTTCGGCTAACGGCTATGAAATAACCTAAGGATTTTCTATGGTTAGAGTAGTTATAAAAGTGCTATAGTGATGAAGAATTCGGAAACGGAAGAAGTGGAACATAGTAAACCCCACGAGCGAGAAACCCAAATTTTGGTAGGGGAGCTTGAAAGACAGAATTAAGAATGAATTTCAGGATTATAGAAATATAATAGATAAATGTTTACCACCTTTATGGTACAGAACATGGCTTATAAAGTATTTTATAAATTTATTTTGAGGTGATCAAATTGAATGAAATAGGAGAATATTTAAAAACTGAAAGAAAAAAGAATGGTGTAAGTATAGCAGAAGCAAGTGATGACTTAAATATTAATGCATCACTTCTTGAAGCAGTAGAAGAAGGAAATGCTAAAGCTTTTAAAGATATATTCGAATTAAAAGAAATAGTAAAATCTTATGCTAAATATTTAGGTCTTGATGTTAATAAAATGTTAGATGAATTTAATGATTTTGTATTTGAAAAAACTTCTAAAATATCTTTAGATGATATTAGAAAAGCAAAAGATAAAGATAAAGAAGAAACATCTAATCATATTTCATCACCATATACTAAAATAAAACATACTAGATATGATGTAGCACCTATTGTATTACTTGTTGCAATCTTATTATTTATTTCATTAGTAGTATTTTTAATTTTAAAGATTATTAGAGAAGAACCTAAAATATCTCATGAACTTTTAGGAAGAAAGGAAGTAGTTTATGAATTTACCGAATAAATTAACGCTAATTAGAATTTTTTTAACAGTAGTAATAATAATTCTCTGTTTATTTCCCTTTTATAGTTTAGGAATTATACTTCCCAAAATTAATATTAATGGTGTTATTGTAGAACTAGTATATTTTATTTCAGGGTTTATTTTTATTATTGCTTCAATCACTGATTTTTTTGATGGTAAGATAGCTAGAAAAAATAATTTAGTTACAGATACTGGAAAAATGCTTGATTCTATTGCTGATAAAGTATTAGTGAATTCTGTATTAATAATATTTGCATATCGAGGATTTATACCAGCTTTTGTACCAGTTATTTATATATTTAGAGATGAAATAGTTAATGCAATTAAAATGGATATATTAAAAAATGGTTATGTTGTTGCAGCGATAAAATCTGGAAAAATTAAAACAGCTGCTATGATGATAGGATTATCTCTTATGTTCTTTTATAATTTACCTTTTGAACTTTTTAATATTAAAGTCGCAGATTTCTTAATTTATTTTGCAACAATTATGTCTGTTGTTTCAGCAATAGAGTATTATAATTTATGGAGAAGTGTTAGAAAAAATAAAAATCAAGTAGCATAAAATTATTTATGCTTTTTTTAGTTTAAAAAGTTGATTAACAAATAAAAAAATACTTGAATAAAATATATTCTTCATGTATAATATTTTATAGGAGTTGATTTTATGTGGCTTGATATATTACAAGTATTTTTAGGTTTTATCGTTGGAGCAGTAGTTGGATTCTTTGTATCGAGAAAAATCATGACTAAATACTTAAAGAAAAATCCACCTATTAATGAAGAAATGATAAAAACTTTAATGAGTGGAATGGGAAGAACCCCAAATCAAAAACAAATTAATCAAATGATGAAACAAATGCAAAAATATATGTAAATCATAAAAGAGATAATAATAGTAATTTTATTTATAGAGAGTAATTGGTTGGTGGAAAATTACAATAAAACCTATTTATCTACTCTTTAGAGAACTTAATACGTTACGGGAGACCGTTATCAAAAAAGATAAATAAAGGATGGTACAGTCTTAGGACGCCTTAATACCATTCTTTTTATTTTTAGGAGGATATATGTTAAAAAGATATTTTGATGGATATGAGTATGAAAAATTAAAAAATAGTGATGATTTGCTTTATAAAACACTAGAATTAGTTTTAAAAGTATTTGAAGATAAAACTGATAAAGGAGGACTTCCTTACTTTAATCATTTATTTAAGGTTTATGGGGGTGTCTCGATATATGAAGAAAAAATAATAGCACTTCTTCATGATATAGTTGAAGATACTGATATAACTTTTGATGATTTAAAAGAATTTGGATATAAAGAAGATATAATAGAAGTATTAACTTATTTAACAAAAAAGAAAGGTGAATATTATCCGGATTATATAGAAAGAATAATTAATAGTAATAATAAGATGGCACTTGATGTTAAACTTTCTGATTTAAAACATAATATGGATATAACAAGAATTAAAAATCCAACAATAAATGATTATGAAAGAATCTCTAAAAGATATGAACCAGCTTATTTAAAAATAAAAAATAAATTAGATGAATTAGAGGAGAAATAATATGATAGATATAAAATTTTTAAGAGAAAATCCTGATAGGGTTAAAGAAAATATAAAAAAGAAATTTCAAGATGAAAAACTAGAACTTGTTGATAAAGTAATCGATCTTGATAAGAAAAGTCGTGAATTAAAAGCAAATGGAGATAATCTTCGTAGTGAAAGAAAAAAGATTAGTGATGAAATAGGTAAATTATTTAAAGATAAAAAAGTTGAAGAGGCTAATAAAGCTAAAGATAAAGTTAATGAAATAAATAATCAACTTGTAGAAATGGAAAAAGAAGAAGAAAATTTAAATTGTGAAATTAGAAAAATAATGTTAACAATTCCTAATATTATTGATGATAGTGTTCCAATTGGTAAAGATGATTCTGAAAATGTAGAAATGGAAAGATTTGGTGAACCAGTAGTCCCTGATTATGAAATCCCATATCATGCTGATATTATGGAAAAATACTCTGGAATTGATAAAGATGCTAGTGGTAGAACTAGTGGGAATGGTTTCTATTTCTTAATTGGTGATATGGCTAGACTTCATAGTGCAATGCTATCATATGCAAGAGATTTTATGATTAGTAAAGGATTTACTTATTGTATACCACCTTTTATGATTAGATCTGATGTTGTAAATGGAGTAATGAGTTTTAAAGAAATGGAAAATATGATGTATAAAATTGAAGGAGAAGATTTGTATTTAATTGGTACAAGTGAACATTCAATGATTGGTAGATTTAAAGATCAAATTGTTAAAGAAGATAGTCTTCCAATAACTTTAACAAGTTATTCACCATGTTTTAGAAAAGAAGTAGGAGCTCATGGTATTGAAGAAAGAGGAGTATATCGTGTTCATCAATTTGAAAAACAAGAAATGGTTGTATTATGTAAACCAGAAGACTCAATGAAATGGTATAAGAAAATGTATGAATTTACAGTAGAATTCTTTAGAAGTTTAGATATTCCAGTAAGAACTTTAGAATGTTGTTCTGGAGATTTAGCGGATTTAAAAGTAAAATCATGTGATGTTGAAGCATGGAGCCCAAGACAACAAAAATATTTTGAAGTAGGTTCTTGTTCAACATTAGGAGATGCTCAAGCAAGAAGACTCGGAATTAGAACTAAAGGAGAAAATGGAACTTATTTTGTTCATACCTTAAATAATACTGTTTTAGCAACTCCAAGAGCTTTAATTGCACTTCTTGAAAATAATTATCAAAAGGATGGAAGTATAAAAATACCAAAAGCATTACAACCTTATATGGGTAAAATTAAAAAAATAGAATTAACTAAATAAAAAAGTCTATAATTTTATAGATTTTTTTTTAATAGTATGATAATATTATAATGGTGATAGAATGGAAGAACCAGTTATAGTAAAAAAGAAAAATAAGTTTATGGAAACTATAAAAAAACAATCTAAAACAATAGTAATGATTTTAGTTTCGGTATTAGTAATAGCAATAGGATCTAGTTATGCTTTATTAAGAAGTAGTCAAGTAGGAACTAATTCTTATACTATAAATTCAGGTAATCTAGAAGTAACATTTGTTGATCAATCAACAGATGCTTTAACAGTAACTAATATGTATCCAATGACAGATACAGAGGGATTAGCTCAAACTGATGAATTAACATTTGTTGTAAAAAATACAGGTTCTTTAAAAGCAACTTATAATGTATATATCGAAGAAACCAGTACTAGTCCCGCATTTAAAACAGTAATAAGATATGTTGATAAAAAAGGAACAAATGAGTATTCAAGTCCAAAAGTTTTAAATGATAACAAATATATAGATAAAGAAGCTTCACTTGATGTTAATGAAGAAGCAACCTATAAAGTAAAATTATGGCTAGCAGAAGAAGCTGATACAACGTACATGAATAAGACTTTTAGAGCAAAAATTGTAGTTGAAGCAATGCAACATCGAAATAAAAATGAAGTAATCGAATTTATTTCTAAAAACAGTCCTATTCAAGATGATACAAATATTAAATTTTATCAAGTAAATGGAACAACTAATGGTAATGGTTTATTTATAAGACATGGAACAGAAGCCGATAATTATCCAATATATTATTTTAGAGGAAATATAAATAATAATAATCTAATCTTTGCAAATTTTTGTTGGAAAATTGTTAGAACCACTGAAACTGGAGGAACGAAGTTAATATATAATGGGGAACCAACAGTTGTAGGAGATCATAAAGAGTGTCTTGCAACAACCGGAACTGATACACAGCTTTCTGGAACAAGTGCTTTTAATAGTAGTTATAATAGTCCGGCTTATGTAGGATATAGTTTACCAGCAAGTAACCAGAGATACACATATGTAAGTAGTGCTCCAGCATCAGGTGCCTATTTTGGAAGTAGTGTAGACGTGACAACTGGAAAACTAGTTGACCCACAAACTTCACTTGATGAGTATCACCACTATACCTATAATTCAACAAATATTGATGAAGTTCAAACCAATGTTAGATATTATTACTATACAAACTATTATATGAGTTTTGATCGAACCAAAACTATTGAAGATATACTTGATGAGATGCTTCATGATGATACTAATGTAGCTGCTAATGAATCAACAATAGCAAATAAAATAAACACTTGGTATGATGATTATATTAAGCCAACTGCTAACAATGATAACATAGATTATGGAGCGAAATTAGAAGATACCATTTGGTGTAATGATCGAAGTGTAAGTACAGATAATTTAGAAGGATGGAATCCTAATGGAGGCTCTACATCAACATATTTATATTTTGATGGATTTATAAGATATAGTAATTCAACCGGTACGAATGGGATTCAGACAACAAATACCCCAATACTATCATGTAGTAATCAAAATGATAGACTAAGTGTAGCAAATGGGAAATTAAAAAATCCGGTAGCATTACTTACAGCCGATGAAGTAGCCTTATCAGGAGGAGTAAATGCAACAAGTAATTCAAATTATTATTTATATACCGGAGAGTGTTATTGGCTTTTGTCGCCTGCCTATTTCTACTACGGCAGTGCGAACAGTATGGACGTGAACTCCACAGGTAACTTGTACAACGACTTCGTCAATAGCACGCGCGGCGCTCGGCCTGCGTTATCACTTAAGCTTGGAACAGAGATAACGGGTGGAAATGGAACAAGTAGTAGTCCTTATATTGTTGAATGATAGAATGGTATGTAAGTGTTCCACACTTTGACTTCGAAGAAGTAGAGGGTAGCGTCCGCAAAAAACCTTTTGCGGACAGATAGAAAAAATACATAGGAAAGAAGAAATAAAGTAAAAAATATAAATGTTAATATAGAAACTGATAAATATATCAAAGTGATAATTTATTAGTTTTTTTACATATTTTGACATTATTTTTAATTCCTAGTTTTACTTCTTTGTTTTTTTTTGATATACTTTATATAGAATAGAGGTGGTATAGTGAAAAAATATTTTATTTTGATTAATATTTTATTATTTTCATTTGTTTTAAATACCAAAGCCTTGACTTATAATGAGATTAAAAGTAGAACAGTTTGTTCTAATTTTGAAGTAGCAGAAGCAACTAGTTCTAAAACACTTAATAGTTTAGGATGTTATAATGATTATAATAGTGCTAAGAATGCTATGAATAATAATCTTAATGAGAATTTAGTTATTCTTGAAAGAAGTAATAATGAAACTCGTGTAATTGATGCTAAACTTGCTTTAGTTTATTTAGATTTTGGAGATACTCTTACTTATTATTATAGTAATAGTAGTTTAGGTGGTTATATAACTTATATGAATCATGCTTCTACTTATGGAGCAACTGATGGGGTATTTTTAGATTTTAATCCATCTAATCATGCAATTAAAGTTAAAGTTAATACTGTTACGGGATGGATTAAAGATGGAACTTATCGTATAATACCACTTAATTTTGTTGGAACAACATCTTATTATCAAGTGACAAATGATAATATTACACATTATTATGGAAAAGATATTCAAACAAATTATTCTAGTTATGGAAGAAATATTGATAAGAAACCATCAATGCTTAATCCTGGAAAATATTATAGTTATGATGGTAATTATTTTTATACTAGTCTTAATACTTTAATAAAAGACTATAAAAATAATAATTATAATAATAGTGTTAATAAAGATAATCCATATTATAATTATTATATGTATTTACCGCATCGTGGTCGTAGTAATTATACTGCTGATGATATTGATGCTTATCTTAAGCATAACAAGGGTTTGATTGGCTCTATTTATGGTAAGAAAGCTTATACTCATTATTCTAATATGTGGGCAACAGGAATATTTTTTAAATCTAGTGAAACATTATATGGTGGTAATGCTATTTTAATGATGGGACTTGCTATTAATGAAAGTGGTTTAGGACAAAGTTCAATTGCAATTGATAAAAATAATTTGTTTGGTCATGCTGCATATGATTCTTCGGCTTATTCAAGTGCTACTGGATATCTAGATCCATACCAAAGTATAATAGGTCATGCTAAAAGTTATATAAATTGTGGATATGCTAATCCTAAAGATTCTAGATATTATGGATCTAATCTTGGAGTTAAATCAAGTGGTATGAATGTTATGTATGCAAGCGATCCTTATTGGGGAGAAAAAGCTGCAAACTATTATTATATGTTTGATCGTGATAGTGGATATTTAGATTATAATTATTATCAACTTGGAATAACTACTAATGATAGTGTTAATGTTAGATCAGAACCTAATACTAGTAGTGCTATTCCATATAATTTAAAATATGTAAATGTTCCATTAATAATTCTTGGAGAAGTAGAAGGAACTAGTGTTAATGGTAGTACAAAATGGTATAAAGTAGTAAGTGATGCTAATCTTAATAGTAGTAGAACAAGTATACAAGAATGTAGTTATACAAATTATTATAATTATAATGGATATGTATATGTTCATTCATCATTTGTTAAAAAAATAAATACGAGTAGTAATGGACAGTATAATGCAATTGCTAGTATGAATGATGTTGAACTTAAGTATACAGAATATTCAAGTGGAGCAAGTTTTACTCCAAAAGTTGGTAAAATTACTAAAAATGCAACGGTTTATGATACTGCAACATTAAGTGTTAGTAAGAATCAAACAGCTACTACTGATACATTGGTTACAGTATTTATGGAAGCTAGTGTTAATAATCAACCTTATGCTTATTTAATTGAAAGTGATTATACGAAGAATCAAAAAGGGTGGATTAGTGCAGATTCATTAAGTTTTGTTACAAAAGATCTTTTAAAAGTAAATGTATCAGCTAGAGAGGATTATTTTAATGTTTTTAATAATCCTGGAGGTAGTGTTCTTGGTGCTATATATGATGCAACTTATTCACCAATTATTGATTCAACTACTTATAATAATGAATTATGGTTAAAAATATATTATAACGTTAATGGTAGTACAGCATGGATTAATACTAATGTTCCTAGTACTAAAGGAAGTTTAGATTTTACATTAAGTAATGTTGAAAATAGCAAGCCAGTTATTTCGGCTAACGATATTGAAATTATTGTTAATTCAATGTTTGATCCACTTTTATATGTTAAAGCAAGTGATTATGAAGATGGAGATATTACTAATAAAGTAAAGGTTACTTATAATGGAGTTGATATAACTAGAATTGGTACATATCAAGTTACTTATTCTGTTACTGATTCTTATAGTCAAACTGTTTCTAAAACAATTAATGTAAACGTAATAGATTTTAAAGAAGGACAACCACTTTTCTATTATGAATCATTAAAACATGTAAGTGACACTAAATTTGAAGTAAAAGGATTTATTGGTGTTAAAAAAATGAACAATACAAATTTAGATAAAAAAATATGTATTGTTAAAGAAGATGATTTAGATAAGGTTTATTGTGATGATTTAAGTGATTATGAAAATCCTCCATTTACTATGTCAAGTTTAGATGATGATAAAACATATAATTATAGTGATGGTTGGTTTAAATCAGAAATAGATTTTACTGATGTACCAGATGGTAACTATTATATAGTTGTTTATGCTTATAATTTAGATACCGGTTATTATGCAACTAATATATTTACAAATGTAGCTTTTCTTGATATGCCTAGAAGAATTGATACTTCTAGTGGAGGAATTGCTTTTGATATTGATTATAGTTTAAAAGGAAGTCCGATGATTGTTACAATAAGAAGTAACGATTTGTTAAGTTATGATGAACCTACATCGTTTGATCCAACATATAATTTCTTTAATGAATTAAAAATTAATAATAATACTTTAAGTATTACTGGTACTAGTCATAGTGCTTATGTTAGTTATTCAACTAATGATTTAGTATCAAGACAAATTATATTTGAAAATATGAGTAATTTTAATCGTGTATATTATGATTTATCATATATTGATAATGGACCATATGTTGTAGAACTTCCTGTAAGCGATCATAAAGATAAAACAAGAGCTTGGTTTAAAAAAGATATAGATATATCAGGTTTACCAAAAGGAGAATATGCAATTTATTTAAGAACAACATCTAGCAATAAAGCATATTATGGAGAATTAGTTGATGTTGCATATACTGATTTTTCCAATATTAATACAACCAAGTATAATTTTAAAAGAGTTGATGAAAGACGTTTGAGAGTTGAATTAACAGTTAAATAAAAAAGAAAAGGAGAGGAAAAATGAATAACAATAGAATATATCAAAATAGTAGTAATAATAGGAATATTAATCAACGTAATATGAATAATTCTAAAAATAGTCAAATGAATAGAAATTATCCACAAAATAATAATCGAATGAATGGTAACTATTCAAGAAATAATATTCAAATGAATAATCGTATCTCTCAAACTAATCAAATGAATAGAAATCCAAGAAATAATAATCAAATGAATAGAAATTATCCTAAGGTTAATAATAATATTAATAATAGGAATAATAATCAACCAAAAAATAATTATCAGCAGAAAAGTACTCAAGATAATAATTTTAATTATGATAATTTATCATTTAAAGAAGAAAATAAAAAAAATTATAATGATTCTTTTGATGAATATGAAGATATTGATTTTAGCGATAATAAAGATAATAACGATAAAATAGGAATGATTTTAAAATTAATTATTTTTGTCTTGTTAATTATAATTGCTGGAATACTTGTATATTTTATTATAACAACAATTAATGACAATAATAGTACTGAAAAAAAACAGGGTGAATCAATTAAATATGAAGATATAATTGATAATAATACTGAAGATGAAAATGAAACAAGCGAAACAAAAGAAGAACAAGAAATAGATGAAACTGAAAATGAGAAAGATAGTGAAGAAGTGATAATTCCTGAAATAAAAGAAGAAAACACAAATAATAATGAAACAAACGAAACAGAAGATGTTGAAGATACTAATGATATAGCGGATGATTCTATCGAAGAAGAGGAGGAAGAATAAAGTGAAGATGAAGATTAGGAATATTCTTCATCTTTTTTGACATATTACTTGTTTTTTTACAAAAAAATAGATAAAATAATAGATGATTGGAGATGATTTCTTTGCTTAAAGATTTAAAAGTTGTATTTATGGGAACCCCTCTTTTTGCTGTACCAGTTCTTGAATCCTTGATTGATAATTGTAATGTTATAGGAGTAGTTACTCAACCTGATAAAATAGTTGGAAGAAAAAAAGAATTATCTTATTCACCAATAAAAGAATGTTCTATAAAAAATAATATAAAGGTATATCAACCAATAAAAATTAGAAAAGAGTATCAAGAAATATTAGATTTAAATCCTGATATTATTATAACTTGTGCATATGGACAAATAATTCCAAAAGTAATTCTTGATTATCCTAAATATAAATGTATTAATGTTCACGCATCACTTCTTCCTAAACTTCGAGGAGGTGCACCAATTCATCATGCTATTATTGATGGCTATTCTGAAACTGGTATTACAATTATGTATATGGATGAAGGAATGGATACAGGTGATATAATTAGTCAAGAGAAAACAACTATTCTTGATAGCGATAATTTAGAAACACTTCATGATAGATTAAGTATAATGGGTGCAGATTTATTAATTAAGACATTACCTAGTATTATAGATGGATCAAATAAAAGACTTAAGCAAAATGAAGAATTAGTAACTTATGGTTATAATATTAAAAGAGAAGAAGAATTAATAGATTTTAGTAAATCTAAAAAAGAAATATTTAATAAAATTAGAGGACTTTCTCCAATACCTGGAGGATATGCATTATTAGATTCTAAAATATTAAAAATATATGAATCAAAATACTTAGATGATTTAAGTTTTAAAAATAAAGAAAATGGTTGTATTGTTAAATATGATAAATCAGGAATTTATGTTAAAGTTAAAGATGGATTAATTGTTTTAATTGATATAAAATTAGAAGGTAAAAAGAGAACTAATATTAAAGATTTTTATAATGGTAATAAGTTAAATTTAGTTAATAAAGTATTAAATAGGGAGTAAATAATGAAAGAAGAAAAGAATAAAAAAAAGAATGAAATAAATATAAAAACAATTTGGAAATTTTTAAGATCTGAAAAAGGAAAAAGATATTCGTTCTTTATATTTTATATATTCTTTTTTATCTTTGTTTTTTCTATTGCTTCTTTAGGTAATAATAAGATAGTTAAAGAACCAGAACAAAGTTTACCATTTAAAACATTAGTTATTGAAAATAATAACTATAGTTTTCAATATACTATTAAAACTAATTACAATGAAATACCATATAAAGGAATAAAAGATAAGAATGATATAGTAGTTTATGGAGATGAAGGAGAATATCATTATAATTATCTAAATGGTAAATTAATAAATGCTAATGATAATAATAAAATATTGCATGAAGAATTATTTGATATTTATGAAATAAAAAAATAATAAAAAGTAGTAAGTT
>Ga0247611_10001841_pt1 | contig 36652 bp, 25 predicted proteins | sample 177DNAGHGhighgp2_FD_192422 | JGI IMG/M metagenome (GOLD analysis project Ga0247611, IMG submission 192422) | Sheep rumen microbial communities from Palmerston North, Manawatu-Wanganui, New Zealand - 1770 DNA GHGhigh gp2 | ecosystem: Host-associated > Mammals > Digestive system > Stomach > Rumen... | reverse complement strand
TCTCGATGAACATCTGCGTCTGCCCCGTCTTCACCGCCACCGCCTCCAACTCCTTCAGCCGCTTCTCCCGGTCGTACTGCTCCGACGGTAGATACCCGTGGAACACGAAACTCTGTCCGTTCATGCCGCTGCCCATCAGCGCAAGGATCAGCGAGCTGGGACCGATCAACGGCACCACCTCGATGCCCAACTGATGCGCCTTCTCCACCGCCTTGTGACCGGGGTCGGCCACGCACGGCACCCCCGCCTCCGACATCACCCCCACGTTCTTGCCCTCCAGACAAGGTTGCAGGAAATCGTTGATCTCCACCCCCTGCGTGTGCTCGTTCAACTCGAAGAAGGTCAATTCGTCAATGGGCTTCTTGATGCCCGCATACCGCAGGAAACGCCGCGCCGTCCGCAACGCCTCCACAATGTAGTAGTCCGTTTCGTTGATCGCATCCGCGTTCACCGTCGGGAAAAAGGTCCCGAACGCACCCTCCGCAATGGGAGTGGGGATGAGGTATAGCTTGCCGTAGTTCATAATTAATGGTTAATGGGTTAGAAGGTTAGTGGGTTAGAAGGTTAGTGGGTTAGAAGGTTAGTGGGTTAATAGGGGTACTGGGAGTAACGTTTATGGATTATTTCGGGCGGCAAAAATACACAATAATGGGATATTCTCAAACACCAAAAAAATTGTATTTTTGCGCCCTGAACTCTAAACCTTAAACCCTAAACTTGAATATGGAAAAACCCAAATTCGTCATCACCATCAACCGGGAGGCAGGCTCCGGCGGAAAGGAGATCGCCGAAAAACTGGGCGAACTGCTCGGCGTGAAAGTCTATGGCAAGGAGATTCTCGCCACCATCCGCGAAAAATACAACCTCACCGAGGAAGATGTCGAAAAGATCAAGGCCACGAAACCGGGCTGGTGGGCCGACTTCTGCCGCTTCTACAAGCAGTTCGGCACCACGGCCGCCATCGCCTACGAATCCTTCGAGGTCGATTCGAAACAGCTCTACCAGGAGGAGGAACAGCTCCTGAAAGACCTCGCGTCACAGGAGTCCTGCATCATCGTGGGGCGCACCGGCTTCCACATTTTCAAGGACAACCCCGACGCCATGCGGCTGCTCATCATCGCCGACCCCGAATGCCGCATCAAACGGCTGATGGAACGGCAAAACGTGGACGAGCAAGGCGCCCGCGAGATCATGGAACGCGCCGACAAGGCCCGCGAGAACTACACGAAATCCTTCGCCGGCACCTCCCGCTACGACGCCCGCAACTACGACATGGTCATCAACGTGTCGGGCTTCACCACCGGCCAGGTGGCGCGGTTCCTCGCCGAGAACGTGCGGCGGAAATACCCCGAACTATAGGGAATCCCATCCGTCATCCCCTCGCAGCGCGGCCAAAACAATGAACGAGACCCCCGACAACATCAAGTTGATCCTCCGGTCACTGCCGGAGAAGCCCGGCGTGTACCGCTTCTACGACGACAGCGGCACAGTGATCTACGTCGGCAAGGCCAAACGGCTGAAACGGCGGGTCTCCTCCTATTTCAACAAGGATCACGACTCCCCCAAGGTGCGGATGCTGGTGACCAAGATCCGCGACATCCAGACCGTGGTGGTCGATACCGAATGGGAGGCGCTGCTGTTGGAGAACAGCATGATCAAGGAGTTCAAGCCCAAATACAACATCATGCTCAAGGACGACAAGTCCTACCCGTGGATCGCCGTCACGCGGGAACCGTTCGCGAGGGTCTTCCCCACGCGCCATCCCGACCCCGCCACCATGCATCTTTTCGGGCCATATTCTTCTGTAAAACAGATGAATATACTGCTCGACCTCATCCACGACATGTTCCCGCTGCGCAACTGCAAGATCCTGAAGCACAACGACCGTCCCTGCATACAATACCAAATCAAAAAGTGCGCCGCTCCGTGCTGCGACCTCATCACCACCGAGGAATACCGACAAAACGTCGATAAGACCATGCAGATCCTCAAGGGCAACCGCAAGGAGGTGTTGCGACAGCTGCGCGAGGAGATGATGGGTCTGGCCGATGAATGGAAATTCGAGCAGGCCGCCGAGGTGAAACGCAAAATCGACACTTTAGAGAACTTCATTGTCAAGTCGGTGGTCGTGAACCCGTCGCTCACGGACATGGATGTTTTCGGGATGGAAGAAGACGACAACTGCATGTACGTCAGTTTTTTACGGGTTTTGGACGGGGCGGTGGTGCAAGCGCAGACCCTCGAAATCGACAACCGCATGGAGACCACCCGCGAGGATGCGCTCTGGACGGCCATCCTGGAAATCCGGGAGCGTTTAGGCGGCCTCTCCCCCACCCTGCTGGTGCCTTTCACACCGGAAATCGCCCCCGACGACTGGGATCTGCAGGTACCGCAGCGCGGCGACAAGCACAAACTGCTGGAGTTGGCCACGCGCAACGCCCATTTCTATATGCTGGAAAAGAAAAAACGGCAGGATCTCGCCGACCCCGAACGGCGCAACATCCGCGTGCTGCAGGCGCTGCAGGAAGCCCTCGGCATGAAGACGCTGCCGCGCCGCATCGAGTGCTTCGACAACTCCAACACCCAGGGAGAGGAGCCCGTGGCCGCCATGAGCTGCTTCATCGACGGCAAACCCGCCAAAAGCGAATACCGCCACTTCAACATCAAAACTGTGGTCGGCGCCGACGACTTCGCCTCTATGGAGGAGGTCATCTACCGCCGTTACCATCGCCTGTTAGAGGAAGAAAAGCCGCTGCCCGACCTCGTGGTCATCGACGGCGGCAAAGGACAACTCCACGCCGCCTGGAACGCCATCATCGCCCTCCACATCGAAGACCGGCTCATGATGGTGGGCATCGCCAAACGGCTGGAAGACATCTACAAGGTGGGCGACGACGTGCCCGTCTATATCGACAAGCGCTCCGAGGCGCAGAAGCTGCTGCAGCACGTGCGCGACGAGGTGCACCGCTTCGGCATCACCCACCACCGCAAACGCCGCAGCAAGACCAGCATCGCCTCCATCCTCGACGATGCGCCCGGCATTGGTAAAACACTAAAAGCCAAATTGTTGAAAGAATTCAAAACCATAGCGAAAATCAAAGCCGCCCCCGAATCCGACCTCGCCAAGGTCATCGGCCCGAAGAAAGCCGCGGACCTGAAAGAATATTTGTTTAGGGTTTAGAGTTTAAGATATCACGAAAGATTATGATTTATATGAACCGTTTTTTCAAAAGGGCTGTAAGCCCGAAACATGTCAACCCGACGCACCGCGTTGGGATCATCACCCTCTTCGCCATCATTATCGCCGTCACGGCCACGGCGCAGAACACGCAACTCACCTATCCCGAAACCTACATCGAGACCGTGGTGGACGCCGCCACGCTGAACACCCTGTCGCACGAATTTTCCGTGGACCGCGTGAGCCGCAACGCCGACGGCACGTTCAACACACGCATTTGCCTGTCGTACAGAGATTTCGACGGTTTCATATCGAAGAACATCCCCTTCACGACCGTGCCGCAGACCCGTGCCTACGTGCAGATGGCGCAGAACTACGGGCAGCTGACCGCCAGTTGGAACCGCTACCCGACCTACAGCACCTATCTCGCCGCGATGGACACCTTCCGCACGCGCTACCCGCAGCTGTGCGAAATCGACACCATCTTAGACGACACGCCCGATCACCACAAGATCCTGGTGGCGCACATCAGCAACAACCTCAGCGACCGCGAGGGCAAGCCGTCCGTCTTCTACACCTCCACCATCCACGGCGACGAGGTGCTCGGCTACTATATGATGCTCCGGCTCATCGACTATCTTCTAACGAAATATAACTCAAATACATACGTCACCGATTTAGTTAACAGCATCGACATTTGGATCTGTCCGTTGCACAACCCTGACGGCACTTACTACACCTCCAACAACCAGATCAACACCTCGCCAGTATCTATCCGTTCGAACCGTCACGGCATAGATCTGAACCGTTCGTTCCCGCAGCCGGGGCAGAATCCGGCAAAGGAAAACGAGGACGAGCCCGAGGTGCAGGCGATGATGCAGTTCATGCAGGCGCACGACTTCACCCTGGCCGCCAACTTCCACGGCGGCGCGGAGGTTTTCAACTATCCGTGGGACACGTGGTCCAGCTGGCAGCGCAGTCATGCTGACGCCGCCTGGTGGGAACTCGTCGGCCACCAATTCGCCGACACGTGCCAGCATTACAACTCCAACTACATGAACGAGGAGAACGACGGTGTCACGGAGGGCGGCGACTGGTACGTCATCACCGGCTCCATGCAGGATTACCACAACTGGTACCTCGGCACGCGCCACGTCACCATCGAGGTCGGCGACAACAAAGTGCAGTCCACCAACTCTTTGCCGAACTATTGGGGCTACATCAGACAAGCGCTTCTGAACTTCATCGCCGAGGCGGACAACGGCATCCAAGGCAGGGTCACCGACTCGCTGACCGGCGAACCGCTGGAGGCGCTCGTCTATATCGCCAACCACGACCTCGACCACTCCTACGTGGAGACCTCCCTGCCCTATGGCGACTACCACCGCCCCATCAAGGCCGGACAATACGCCGTCACCTACTCGGCGGAGGGTTATCTGCCCAAAACCGTCGTCACCACCGTGGCGGACGGCCAAAAACTGGTGCAGGACGTGCAATTGACCACAGGAGTCGGCATTGACAGCTACGAAAACCGAATAAGCGTTTACCCGAATCCCGCGAAGGATTTCGTCACCGTAGAGGTGGACGGCGGGATGGAAATCACGGAAATGGCTTTGTACGACCTGCGCGGCCGTCTCGTGGATGCGAATAATGATTCGCCCCTGCAGACCGGGACATTCCGATTGGATATCCGCACCCTCCCCGCCGGAAACTATTTCCTGCATTTCAGAACAGACGACGGCCACGAATTCATCCGGAAATTAGCTATTGGCTATTAGCTTTTAGCTTTATTTTATCCGCTAAAAGCCAATGGCTAACAGCCAAGAGCCAAAGTCATTGTCATTAGTCTATGTCTGAATCGTAGTGGAATTTTGGTGCGGTTACCGTGCTATTTCAGGATTTCCATGACATACTTCACCAATTCGTAGAGTACGCCGTGACGGAGACCCGGCACCGCGTTAATGTTCATTGTGAAAGTTCCCTTGTCGGCGTAACAGACCATGTCACGGACGGGCATGGCGGCATCCGGTCCGAAAATGGGCACAAACGCGCCAAAATCAGCCCTCGCATAGAACGGATGTGAAAAGTACTCCTCCGGCCACTCGCGTTCCAAAGGTTGTGAAAGATTCCCCAACGAGGCAAGGCTTTTCGTACAGAACAGCAGGTCGTCCTTCACAAACACGCAAACGGAGTCGTCTTGAACCAACCAAGTGAACGTCTCGTAGTCCAGGTTTCTCTTTTTTGTCGTGATGATATAGGTATCCCAACCATTTATCTTTCTGTAATCCAATGTTTTCATATTGATTGTGGAATCCATGGCCACATTGTCGTCAAAAAGCGCATCCAAACGTTCCACCTCAAGGGTATTGTCCAGCCCTTCGGGTTCCGGAGTCTCCGTTATGGGTTCCTCCACGACAACCTCATCGATGGGTTCTTCGACCGGTTCTTCAACCTCCACAACCGAAACCGTCTCAAACTTGCGGAGGGAGTCCGTGATGTGGTTACTGACCGTCACGAAACGCTCCAACATGCCGCGCACCTCGCCGGGGTGGTCCACAAGGGTGGAGAGCTGCATGAGATCATCCGTGGCGGACAGGGTGATCACGAACGGTTTGTTCAGCAGCGGGGCGATTTCGCGCCACTGCGGCAGGGTGGCCATGTAGGGTTTCGCGAGATCGGCAAAGCCTTCCACAGAACTGACAGCAAAGACAAAATAGTCGCCCGACACGTATGGCATCAGCCGTTTCAACTCCTTCGGGGAGGTCTTCAAAGCCTGAAATTCCGGTATGGGTGTGCGTTGACGGAACTCACTGAAGGCGGTGATACGGTCGCGGGAAACATCGCCCCGCGCAAAAACTTCCATGTCAAGCTGGCCGATAGTCCTTTGGATCTCTTCGGAGGGGACACTCAGTTCCTCCAACAGGACAGTGGCGATGTATCTGAAAGCATTTTGCTGATTATAAGCACTATATGAATCCCAACCATGTTTCATCATAATCTCCGCTGTCTTGCTGTTCGCGAACTGCGAACGAATCAGCCGGCCCCACACCTGCATGGGGGTTTCCATCGCCATACTTTGTGCGCGGTCGAAATCGTATTCCATGATAGCCGAATAGAAAGCGTTCAGATCGACAAGCAACGCGACACAGGCGACATCCTCCGTGCAAATCACGGCCATGCCCATATCCATATCTTCGTCATCCAAAGCCATGCAGCGGACTTTCTTGCCGTCAGGGGCGGTCATCGTCACAAAAGGCGGCATTGACTTTTTCAACGAGCGCACCGTTTTCTCAAATTTCTTTTCATTATTCAATGGAAGAAGGAGATAGCGGGAGTCCGCAAAAGCCGCCGTCGCGGTGAAGTCCACCCCGACTTTATTGTCCCGATTGACCCAACTCTGTATGATCTTTTTGGAGATTTTCAGGCTGTCGTAAACGGGTTCGAGGACGTTTTCGCGATGCAGTGCCTCCAGTTCAAGCGCCCGAGCCAGCGTATCGAAGTTCATCAGGGAAAGCGAATAACAGCTGTCGGGCACATAGTTGAGCACGCGCAGGTGTTTCGGCGTCTGCGCAAACGCGACGGTCGCGAGGGCGACGACCAGCAGGGTGAGGACATTTTTTCTCATAACGGTAAATTTTGCGCGGCAAAGATACGCTTTTTCATTGTCGTTTCGCTCTTGCCGTTCGTTTCTATTTGACAATCCTCCACTCGCCCGGCTGGAGTTCTCCCAAGCTGAGGTCGCCGATTTGGACGCGGATGAGCCGCAGCGTGGGGAAGCCGACGGCGGCGGTCATGTGGCGGACTTGGCGGTTCTTGCCCTCGGTGAGGGTGAGACGGACCCAGCTGGTGGGGATGTTGGCGCGGTAGCGTATGGGCGGCACGCGTTCCCAGAGGTTCTCCGGCGGCAGCGCCTTTTCGGCCTTGCAGGGACGGGTGCGGTACCCTTTGATGACGACCCCTTTCCGCAGTTTTTGCAGGGCTTCGTCGGTGATTTCGCCATCCACTTGGGCGAGGTAGGTGCGCGGGTGGGCGTTCTTCGGATCCAACAGCCGTTTCACCAACCGTCCGTCGTCGGTCAGCAGCAGGGCGCCCTCGCTGTCGTGGTCCAGCCGTCCCGCGGCATAGACACCGGGCGGGAACCCGAACTCGTTGAGGGCGCGGTGCCCCGCCTCGGGGGTGAACTGGCTCAGCACGCCGTAGGGTTTGTTGAAGAGGATGACCATTTTTTATGGGTACTTTTGAGGGGGCAAAGATAGGAATATTTCAGCAACCAATCGGAGACTGGTACACAGCGTACAATATAATCTCTATGGCAAAACGGGACATTGACCGCCCAACAAACTGTCCAAGAATTTCGAAAAAGAAGCACATTTTTCAGATCGTCTAAGTCTTTCATAATCATCTCGTTTAAGTGTTGAAAGAAATGATAATGACTCTTTTCCATGCTTATGATAATCTTCGTCGCAAGCTTGGAATATCTTTCGAACTAAAGGATAAGGATGGTAAATGTCTGTCTCTGGGTCTGCATTTATATTGATATTCAGTTGTTGGCATAAATCTCTCAAATTCTTTTCCTTAGAAACCACATATTGCTCTATCAGAGCCAACATCCATGCTTCATATTCCATAATGGCAAAATGCAAACGGCAATCAAAACCGTCAGCGTTGATGGCACCCATCTGCGCCGCGTGCATTTCCATTATCTTTTCACGGTTTATTTCTGGCTTTTGCTTCATCAACTGCCCATAAAGATCCCCGAACACATCTTTAAGGCCAATAATTACATTAAAACCTTGGGCTATCAATCCAGGAATGTCTTTTTTGAGTTTCGACACCACAAGGTTGTCGTTGTTTACATTCACAATTTGATAGTAATCCCCTGAATTCATGTCCCCTTGTTTAGGGAAACTTATTCTTTCATAATCATCAGCAGTTAAATTGATGCACAGAAAGCCACACTTGGCGGGGTCGTAGTTGGAGTATTCTTGCAGTACATAGGCAACAAACAGCATCTCCGACTGTCCTTCAACATACACTGCATACTTCATTTGGAACTCCTTTCCAAGAAGGTGTCGATAAAGTCAGACGAGAACAGATCGAAATTGCTCAATCCTGTCATTCGGAAGTAGTTGAATAATTCAGGCGAGTTTGCTTGGTTCAAGGCGGAAAGCTTGCTGTTCTTGCGTCTTAAAATCTGCCACTTTGAGATTTCGACCACATCCATCAAAAACGAATCGTTCGAGCTGGCTATCATTTGCATTCCTTCGTTTTCGCAAACTTCAAACAATTCCTTTCCCAAAAGTGTAGCTCTTTGATAATCCAAGCCTTCTCCCAGATCATCAATGAGCAATATACTTGCCATTTCCCCGCGTTTCAGGAATTCCAAAAAACAAAGCAAATAGAGAACTCTTATCATACCACTGGACAATTGGAAATCCATGATGTCGTGCTTTATATTTCGTTCCTTAACTGACACCAATTGTATTTCTGTACCTGTTTGTACGGTTTTTAAGTCTATAATATCATACCCTAACCGTTTTGCCTTTTCAAGCACTTTTCTCTTCATGCTCGCATTCAGCGAATCCACCAAAGTACTAAAAGGAAGGGGATTGACAATGGTTGAAGTGCTGCCTAAAATTACCGTAAAAGGATTAATATTTGAACATGAAACGGCGACAACCCCTTCCGTCCATCCCATTAAAGCTTCAATTTCAGGGTACGCTTCTCTGTCACGACGTGTCTGTACTACTAATTTCTTAATAGGTGGATTGATGGGCTCCCCCATAAAGGAAGCTTTTCCATCTTTCCGATTGATTAACGTTTTGCCATTTAACTGTAGTTTTTCTGCCTTAACCTCACTTTTGTCTATTTCAAATGAATAATCCATTCTCCAATTCTCATCCTGAGGATTCACGAAAGTCATTTTCGTTTTAAAACCATCGGTTGATCCAAAAACAATGGAATTCATTTGCATGAATCTGGTCACATTCTGCAATGCATTGATAGTACGAGTCTTTCCCGCCGCATTTTTCCCGACGAGCAGATTGGTAAGATTCAAGGCGTTCATCTCCTCCAATTCCCAACCATAAGTCTTGTAACTAAAAGATGATAGTATCATAACGACTATTGTATTTCTTCAAATTTAGAGTTCTATTAAACCTGCAAAAATACAAAAAATACATATTAGGCGATATGCACAGAATCTTTAATAGGATTGTCGTCTAATTCTTGATCAGGAATGGAATGGCGAATTAAATGGTCAATTAAACGAACTACTTTTCACCGGTCGTCAATATGTTCCACAAAAAATGCTACTTTTGCAACCTTGTTTGCCATAAAAGTATCGTGTTATGCCGAATTCCAAAAATGCAGATGTCCGCATCAAGGTCATTGACCGCTGTTTGAGTGACAAAAACCGCAAGTATTCGATGGCGGAGATGATGGAATTATGCAATGAGGAGTTGGAACTACATGACTTTCCGCCTGTGTCGGCCATGAACACCATCCGCGGCGACATAGAACAGATTCAACGGATATACGCCCCGAATGCGGATGTGGAAAGTTTCCGGGAGGGGCGGAACATCCGCTATCACTATGCCGATCCCGATTTCTCCATTTACAGGCCGCTGCTGAAGCCCGAGGAGACGGCACAGCTCATCCAGACACTCTGCTTGCTGAAACGGTTCAAGGGGATGCCGCAGTTCGACTGGATCAGCGAGATTTCCGACCGTTTGGGGGCTTCGTTGAAAATCGACGAGGTTTCTACTGATGAAGTAGTCGGCTTTGACGAGAACATGGATTTGGAAGGGCTGGACCACTTCACGCCGCTGTTCAACGCCATCAGCGAAAAGCGGACGTTGTGCATCACCTACAAAAGTTTCAGGCAGGAACAAGAGCTGGAATACGTGGTTTATCCCTATTATCTGAAACAGTACAACAAGCGGTGGTTCCTGATTGCCAGGAATGAGGGTTATGAGACGTTGACCAACTATGCCCTCGACCGTATTCTGAGCATCAAAGAGACGAATGTGCCGTTCCAACCTGCCGACATCCATTTCGCCGACTATTTTGACGAGATGATCGGGGTGTCCAAAGATTCAAACGCGGAGCCCACGCTCGTCAAGCTGTGGGTTTCTCCAATCTCGTGGCCGTACGTCCGCACCAAGCCGCTCCATGGCACGCAAAAGAAGGTCGCTGAAGATGCCACCGGCGCCGTCATCACCATCGAGGTGTATCTGAACTACGAGTTGGAGCAGCTGATCCTGTCCTTCGGCGAAAACATGGAAGTGCTTGAACCGGAATGGTTTAGGGAGAAGATAAAGATGAGGATTGGGAAGGGATTGGAGAGGTATGGGGAATAGGTTCAGTATGAGTGAACAAATATATAGTATTTTTGCCGAGTCAAAAATGAGTAATAATGAATTGAGTAAAAAACAGCCAAAACAATAATGAATACAAGCAATAGTCCATATTCAGCGGCCATAACTGGAGGGGGATTCTTGTATGCGGAAACGAATGCACTTCTGCCGCTGCTTCAGTCGGAGGAACGGGAGACGCTCCTCAAAGACGAGAAGCTGAACAACCGTCTGCTCAAGATCAATGCGGAAACCTCCCGCTACAGGGCTATCGTGGAGATTGCCCGCCGTTATGATGCCATGCCACCCTCTTTCTGGGTTGACTATCTATCCATGAGCGAGACTGACCAGGAGGTGGCTTTATTCTTTGTCATCCTGAAAACCTACAAGATATGCTTTGATTTTCACGTTAATGTGACCATGCGGAAATGGAACAGCATCAGCAAGAGTGTGGTTTATGATGACATTGCGATGGAGTTTTCCGAAGTGGCGGCCCGCGACGCATTTGTTGACTCCTGGAGCGACAAAACCAAGCGCAAAGTGGCCAGTGCTTACCTCACTATCCTCCGCAAAGTGGGAATGTTGGATAATGAAGACCGGCTTCACCCGCTCTCTGCCGAGAACTTAGACTACTATATCCGCATTGGAGAACCGTGGTTTCTCGAAGCCTGTCTGTTGCAGCCGTACCAGATTAACAACCTCAAAAAACAGCTCCTATGACCATCAAAGAACTTGACGACAAATTGAACAGCCCAGGTTTTCAAGATACAGAGAATGGCGACTTGTTCTACAACTTCTTCATCTACCAATATCCGGCGGAGCAGGAGTATGACATTCGTCGCCAGATACAGGAGTTCAAGAAGAACCTCATCCGTCCGCTCAACTATGTGGATGTGCTGACCCTGAATTTGTTTGAGGAGTTCTGCCACTTCCTTGACCAGAAGAAGTTCCTGAAACATCCCAGCATGTTGAAATACCAATTGGAAAAGGAGCAGGCGGACCCATCAGCTGCACCAAAAACGCAGGAGACCCTTTCGCGAAACGCCCATAGTCCCGAGTTTGTGCAGTTTTTGCACCAACGCATTCTCGACCACATTAACATTAAAGACGATTATCGCCGCCCATACGTCTTCATGTATGGCGTAGGCAGCATGTTCCCCTATCTCCGTGTCAACGAACTGTTGGCACTCTATGAAGACTATAATGACACGAGCAAATACAAGATCATCGTGTTTTATCCTGGCCATCGGGAGAACAACTCTTTCCGCTTGTTCGGAACTTTGCCCGACAACCACACCTATCGTGCCACATTATTGATTAACGAATAACCCATCATACCCATGAAGTTAAAAGATCTATACAGCAAACCCATTGATCGGCCTGTCAATCCAGCCGTCAGTGCCACCAAGTTTGATCCTGAAACAGAAAGGATTGAGATAGAAGAATATGTGTTTACCGATGAAATCATCAACGGGCTCTATCGTATCCTCGATGCCATCAAGAACAACAAGCCCTATGATCACGTGGGCATTTGGATTGACGGTTACTACGGGTCGGGAAAGTCGCACTTCCTGAAATATTTGGATTATTGCATCACACCGCGTACGCAAGAGAAAGCGTTGGATCGGCTGTTGGAGTCGGTGAGGGACATTGATCCGATGGATGCGAATCACAATGTCAGCTGTGATTACGATGCTATGCTCAGCATTGCCAACTGGCTGAAACGCGCCACCATCGAGACCTGCATCTTCAACCTCGAAACCAGCTATGACAACTCCACCGACAAGAAGAAAGCCTTCTTGCATATTTTTTGGAACGAGTTTAACGGCAAGCGTGGCCTTAACAAGTTCAATTTGTCGTTGGCACAGCATTTGGAGAAACCGCTGATGGAAAAGGGCGTTTTCGAACAATTCAAGGAGCGGATTGCCGAAGAAGGCGGCAATTGGGACAATCCTAACGATGCCGCTGACATGATTGACAACGAGTTGGGTATGGTTTTGGACATTGCGTGCGAGTTGGCCCCGACGTTAGACAAGGAAAGCATCAGGGAACGTCTCCTAAAACGCGACACCAATGTCAGCATCGATCGGTTCAGCTCGGAATTAGCCTCTTTCTTGAAAGACAAAGGGGATGATTACCGTCTGATACTCTTAGCCGATGAGGTGAGCCAGTTCATCAACAAAGAGCGCGACCGTTATCTGAACCTGCAGGAAATCATTACCAAGCTATCCGAGGCTTGCCAAAACAAAGTGTGGGTCGCCTGTACCGCCCAACAGGATCTCTCGGAGGTGCTCGACGACTGCAATATCGCTGAAGAGAAAGACAAAGAAGGCAAAATCAAGGGCCGTTTTGAGGTGAAAGTCTCCCTGAAAGGCACCCAGCCCGAGGTGATTACCCAGAAGCGTATTCTCGACAAGAAACCGGAGTCTGTCCCAGCACTTGAAGACCTCTATGACCAGCAAAGCACCGCTTTCGGGCTTCAATTCAAGTTGCCCAACAGCTATGTGGCATACGAGTCCAAAGAGGATTTCGTGGCCTACTATCCCTTCGTGCCCTATCAGTTCAAGCTGATTATGCAGGTGTTCAACTCGTTCCTGAATCTCGGCTATGTAGCCAAAGAGGTTAAAGGTAACGAGCGCAGCATTATCAAAGTGATTCACTCCACGGCTAAAAACAGTGCAGAGGATGAAGTCGGAAAGTACGTTTCTTTCGACGAACTGTACAACAACATGTTCGAGGAGGGTTTGCAGGCTCGTGGGCAGAAAGCTGTGGACAATGCCATCCGCATGGCTCGCACCTACGAGCACGACCCCAAATTGGCCATCCGCGTGGCCAATGTGCTGTTCATGATTTGCAACATCTCTCAGACTGACCAACTGTTGTTCCCCGCCAACATCGACAATGTGACCACCCTCTTGGTGAACGACACACGTACGCCGCGTCTGACCATCAAGAACGAGGTGGAGAAGATTCTCGACTTTTTCTGCGACAACAATATCATCCGCCGTGAAGCCGGCAAGAACGGAGCCCCTGAGACTTACACCTTCTACAGCGAAGAAGAGATGAAAGTGGCCCAGCTCATCCAAAACCAAAGCGTTGACAACAATGCGATGGCCGAGATGTTGCGCGACATCTTCAACAAATACCTCTCCATCAACAACAAGGTGCAGTACAAGACCCGCTCCTTCACAGTGGGTGAACTCATCAAACAGCGTCACTACCTCTCTGCTTCACCGGACATAGAGGTGGAATTTGTGGTGGACAACGAATATGAGACACCCGAGCAGTTGGCCATTACCAACGAGGCCAAAAAGATGGTCTATTACCTTGGGCTACAGTATGGCGAAAACAAACGGCTGAAGAATGCCTTTTATTGGTATTGCCAGTGCAACCGCTATATGAGCACTCCTGTATTGAACGATGATAATGCCAAAACCCGCGCAGAGTTCGAAAAGAGAGCCAAAGAACTGTTCGAAACGCTTATTGCTCCCGAGTTCCACAAGATCCTCGACACTTGCCCTATCATCAGCGGATTGCGCACTATCGACAACATGGAACTGGGCAACAAGCGTAGCGGGGAACGCTACGCGCTTGCACTGCAGAAGCATCTTGCCGGCATCTACACCAAAGCGACCTTGGTGGATCAGCCATCCATATCCCACACCACCGACGCATTGAAAAAGGCCATCCTACGCACGGTCAACGCCGGCGACTACGAAGGGATGAACGCCGAACTCACCCCTCCTGAGCATGAGGTGGAACTCTACCTGAACAAGCAGTTCGCCGATGTGAATGTGGCCGATGTGACGGCCAAGTTCGCCAAACCGCCCTACGGTTGGGACGGTATCGCCACCCTCCACATTATCAATGAGTTGGTGCGGCGCCACGTCCGCGACTACACGTATGCCAACAATCCCAACGTGGACAATACGTTGGTGGCCAACCGTATTGTGCAGGAAACCAACAAGTTCACTCTTCGTAAATCCAAAGCCATTTCGCAAGAACTCATCAACCGTTACATCGAGACTTGGAAAGAGCTTTTCGGGGCCAAAGAGGCCTTCACCACTACCGACAGCACCCAGATATTCCGAATCAGCCGCGACCAGGAATTTACCAACAGCTTGTATCACAAGCGCGAGGGCTATCGTGACATCGAGAAACAGATTGGCGGCTATCCCTTTGCAGAACCGATTCAGCAGGCCATCGACCTCTTCGACAAGTGGTTGGCGGAACGCAATCCCGAAACCTTCTTCCAAACCGTCATTGACAAACGGGAGGAAGCCCTTGGATTGATTGACCGCTGCAAAGAGGTGGCCCAGTTCACCCACGACCAATTGGGGACCTACAAGAAACTGCGGCAGTTTGCCAAGGATAACCAATACAACTTCGCCTCGCTGCCGGAGGATGCACAGCCCCAAGTGGCGGAATTCCTCAAGATAGAGGATGATCCGTGGCCTATTTCTGGCTTGCGTAACTATATCCGGTTGCAGCGGGAGCTGGCGCAGGCACTCGACGAGGTGCGCAAAGGCCTCCGCGAACAGATACGGAACGCATACGACGAGCAGTTCGAGCAGTTGGAGACGGTGGCCCATGAGCAGAATGTGCCGCTTTCGGTTTTGGCCAACCGCGATAACACCATCATGGTGAAAACCACCCCCGAGAATATCCTTGTGCTGAAAGACAACCTCAACACAGATGCTTTCTACCAAGAACAAGTCGGCAAGATTTTGGACTATGCCAACAAACATAAAGCGCAGTATGTTCCAAACGATGATTCCGATAATAACCACAAGGTTGACGAATATCCCCATCCCTATGCGAAGAAGATTAACCAAGCCTCGCTTCAGACCAAGACCAGCACTCCAATCACTTCCGAGGAGGACATCGACCGCTACCTTGACGGCCTCCGCGAGCAACTGCGCAAACTGCTGAAAGACAACGACGGCGTGATGATTGTCCGGTAGGGCTTCTATAACCAATAATCCATAACTTATAACCATTGTATGGAAACCAACAAACTGAAAAAATTCGCCACTGAGGCGAGAAACAGACTGAAGAACGGCATCGCCGCCAAGATAATAACATTAGGATTCGACAAGAACGGTAACGTGCCTGAACATTTGCATCCACAGTTGATGCAGGGCGGTTCCCTGTGGAATGGCCGGTTGGAGACAGAGGGCTTCTTTCATCAATGGCGGGCCCTCAACAAGCGCGTACAGCAGAAAGGTCTCAAAGAGGTCTATGAGGAGGCCGCCTACACCTGGTTCAACCGTTTGGTGGCTATCCGCATCCTCCAGAAGAATGGTCTCATAGAGCCTGTTCTGGCTTACGTGGACGAAGCCCGCACGCCGCGAATCGTCGATGAGGCTCGTATGGGGCGTATGCCGCAGATGCCGGAAAGCCAGCGGCAGCGGCTGATGGAGTTATTGGATGACGACTCCAAGACCACCGAACATTTCGCCATTTTGGTGACGGCTTTCTGTCACGAGAACCCCATCCTCTTCAGGTGCTTCGGTGCGATGTCGGACTACACAGAACTATTGTTGCCCAACGATATCCTGACAGAAGGCGGATTCGTTGATATGCTCAACCATACCGAGTTCATCACCGACGACGATTTCCGCTCGCCGGAGTTGATTGGCTGGCTTTACCAGTTCTATATTTCTGAGCGCAAGGACGAGGTGTTTGCCAAGAAGGGCAAGTTCGAGGCTGACGAGATTCCCGCTGCCACACAGATATTCACGCCCAACTGGATTGTGAAATACATGGTGCAGAACACCATTGGCCGTATCTATCTTGACAATAATCCAAGTGCAGCCTCTGAGTTCAAACCTAAGTGGCAGTACCTCGTAGAACCGTCTGAACCAACTCCCAAGGAGGCAATCTATAATTACAAGGAACTAACAGACCTCCTCGTTGGCGATTTGGCTTGTGGCTCCGGCCATATTCTGAACGAATGTTTCGACCTGCTTTACGATCTCTATATCTATGAAGGCTATAGCCGTAGGGAGGCTGTGGAATATATCTTCACTCACAACCTTAGAGGCATCGACCTCGATACTCGTGCAAAGCAATTGGCAACCTTTGCTTTGATGCTAAAGGCTTGCCAGAAGGATAGCGCCTTCGCCGATGCCCATATTCTGCCAAAGGTGCTGAATATGCCTACACATATCCCGCAAGAGCAGGTATCAGATAGATTGAAAGAGTTCTTCCGCGAGACTCCTTCCAATCAGATTCACAAAGAACTCACCGCTGCTTTCGAACTGATGCAGGATGCAGACTCGCTTGGTTCAATTATGAAGTTTGACTTGGCAGAGTCAACACAATTAGCGATTCGCCAGACGATGGATTATTGGCATAGTCAGGGATTCGTGCCAGAGACTGTACAGGACATCATGCCAGCTATGGACTTGATGTTGACGCTGACAGAGAAATATGCTGCTCTCGTGATGAATCCCCCGTATATGGGAGGAACAAATATGAACGATGTGCTTGCCAATTATGTAAAGCGCAATTATGAGGAAGGCAAATCAGACCTTTTCTCAACTTTTATGCTGTTAGCTATTTTAAAACTAAAGAGTAATGGCAAATACGGCATGATAAATATGCATTCTTGGATGTTCCTAACATCCTTTGAGCGATTACGTCGAAATCTTCTTGATCATTATCATATTGATTCACTCTTGCATTTAGGGCCTCGTACGTTTGATGAGATTAGTGGCGAGGTTGTACAAAATGCAGCTTTTGTTATAAGCAAATATAGACAAACAAGCGAACTAACAGATAACGGAACGTATTACCGTCTAATAGAGGGATGTAATTGTGCCGACAAAGAGAGGCTTTTCATTAATGCAAAGTCTATGTACAAAATTTATTATCCTAATGTGGCGCAGCAAGATTTTGAAAAGATACCAGGATGTCCGCTTGGATTTTGGCTGAATCCCTCTATTTTCAAAACTTTTGGCAGTAAAAAAAACTTATCAGATATCGGTGTTCCACATTCCGGTATGGGTACTGGTGACACTACTAAATTTTTAAGGTTATGGTATGAGGTAAACTTCAATAAGGTCAATACTTCTTTTGATCGAATTAAAAAATGGATTAAATATAATAAAGGAGGAGCATATCGAAAATGGTATGGAAATCTTGAGACTATAGTTAATTGGGAAAACGAGGGTGAAGAAATGAAACAAGGCTCTGGTTATAGAAGTGGAAGTTGGGAGTCTTACAATAACAATAATGTGGGGTGGTCTAATTATTTCTCTGGAAATATCTCCGCTAGATACTTTACCAAAGGGATAATGCAAGACTCCAATGCTTATACTGCTACATTCAATGACGAGGAGTCCTTGCTTTATGTACTCGGTTTAATTAACTCACATATATTTTCTATATATAAACCATTGCTTAATCCGACAAATCACTTTGTCGCGAATGATTTTTGTAGTATTCCTTTGGTTTACCGTAATGACGATAGCATTATTGATAGGATAAAAAACAATATCTCCTATTCAAAAAGCGATTGGGACTCCCACGAAACGTCTTGGGACTTCGAGTCCAATCCGCTTGTAGCCCTCCGCAACGAGACTGTTGCCAATGGTAACTTGGATTCTTCATTCAAACTTTCTGCCTTTGTAGAGCAGTTCGAGACCCAGTGGACAGAGCGTTTCAATCAACTCCATCAGAACGAAGAAGAACTGAACCGCCAGTTTATCAGAATATATGGCCTCGAAGACGAACTGACTCCCGATGTGCCGATGGACGAAATCACCATCTTGCAACAAGGAGAGATAAGCATCGTGAACAACCGCTTGGAATGGCACGAGGACGTGCTGATGAAGCAGCTTATATCCTACGCCGTTGGTGTATGGATGGGTCGCTACCGTTTGGACAAAAAGGGCCTGCACATCGCCCATCCCAATCCCACGGAAGAGGAGCTGCAACCGTACCTTTATGCGGGCGAAACTGTTCGCATCGACGACGACGGTCTGATTCCGGTGCTGCCGCAGAGCTCCCCCTTCGACGACAACCTGTCGAGTCGTATATCCGATTTTGTCCGCATCACCTTTGGCGAGGATAATCTAACGGAGAACCTGAACTACATCGAGCAGAAGTTAGGAACCTCGATAGACCAATATGTGCAGAAGGACTTCTGGAAGGATCACAAAAAGATGTACCAGAATCGTCCTATCTATTGGTTGTTCTCTTCAAGCAAGGGTGCCTTCAAGTGTCTGGCCTACATGCACCGCATGAATGCCTACACCGCAGAGCGTGTCCGCTCCAACTACCTGCTGCCCTACATCGAGTTCCTTCAGAACCAGATAGGAGAAATGGAGAACCGTCGTGCCACCCTCTCGACTACAGAGAACCGCAAGCTCCAGAACTTCCAGAAGGCTCTCGACGAGTGCCGCGAGTATCACGAGCGTCTCCAAGTCGTAGCCGAACAGGCCATCGCTTTCGACCTTGACGACGGCGTGGTGGTGAATTATGCCAAGTTCGGGGATGTGTTGGGGAAGATAAAATAGATTAGGATATTGAAAATAGTTGTATTTTTGCAGAATGTTTTTTAAGTACAAACAAAAATGAGACTTGATAGCATAAAATTGCATAATTACCGAAATTTTTCGGATTATTACCTGGAACTTGGTCATAAAACCACTGTTCTGATTGGTAAGAACGGAATGGGTAAGACCAACCTGATTGCGGCGATGGTGCAAGTCCTTAGTTTTATATTTTCCAAACAGCGGGACAAAAAGCAATATGATTTTATCGCCAGCTCAGACAGAAAGGTGCAGGGTTTTTCCGGAACTGATGCCCGATTTGAGAATGTCGATTATCAATATCCTATAAAGATTCATGCAGAAGGAACACTCTCCGAGGTTGATACGCCCGGTGCTGATTTGCTTGGAGGTTCGCTGGGCTGGTCTTTCGAACAGGAAAGTGCCACCTCTGGATTGAAGGATTCTCTGTTTAGAGATGCCTATCTGAAATTTTGGCAATATTACAACGAAAGGAACGAAAAACCTGTTTTGGCCTATTTCTCGGATGGCTTCCCGCACAAAAACACGCGCATAAGTAATGCCATAAAAAGTAAGCTGGAGTCAGGCAACCCGCTTCCTCCAAACACCGGCTATTACCAATGGGATTTGGATCAAAGTTGTGTGGAGATTTGGAAGACCTATTTTGCCATGCAATGGAACAACAATAGTACAAAACCAAATGAGGCGAAAGAGAACTATGTCAACGCCGTTACGCAGGTTTTGAAACAGTTCACTTCTCCGTTGGAAAAGGGTATGAACGAATCGTTGGCAATCACAGACCTCTACTCCGAGTTCAGAGGTGGAAAATTGGTCATGATGATTGAATACGACAATGGCACGAGGAAACCTTTCGATAGTTTGCCGCAAGGCTATAATCGTATGTTTTCAATGGTGTTTGATCTGGCAAACCGGAGTTATTTGCTTAACGGCCATTGCAACCCAGAAGGAGTTGTGTTGATCGACGAAATCGAGTTGCATTTACATCCTACCATAGCCATGGAGATTCTTCCCAGATTACAACGGGCATTTCCCCGTTTACAGTTCATCGTATCAACCCATTCCCCGCTGGTGATAACTAATTTCAACCAAACCGTTGGCGATACAGAAGACCATAAGCTGTACAAATTGTATAGTAAAGATGGGCACTATTACAATCAACTCATCGAAGATGTTTTTGGAATTGATTATAACAGTGGACTGACGGATGTTATGGACACTCCTCACAGCAATGTTCAGATGGATGAGTTACGGAAAATGTATTTGTATTGGAAAGAGAAAGATGTTGTCAAAGCGGAGAAAATAGCGAACAAGCTTCGGGATGAGTATGCCCACAATATCAGTTTTATCAAAATGCTCGGTTTATAATTTATGGAATTTATTGATAAAACCAGAGATGCGGCTGCCAACGCAACAATTGACCCGTTCTTGAGACAAACTATTGGCCAACCCACTTGCAATGCTAATTCCATATATGAAGAATGGAGGCGTTTTAACAATGGGCATGACAAGAATCGCATGATTGACGATGTTTTGCTTGTAGAGCAAACCCATCGTTGTTGTTATTGCATGAAACGGATTGAAGACCATGATGACAAAAATGCAACCATTGAGCATATCATACCACAAAGTGTTCAAACACAGGATGAGTTAGATGAGTATTTCAAGCTTCAATATGATGGAGTAAATGATGATAACATTTGTTTGACGGAAGATTATTTAAACGGAGAAGCCACCAAGCCTTCTGCTTATCCCCATAGATTAGCCTATCACAATTTTGCCATAGCGTGTGAAAAATGTAACGGTTTGCGGGGCAACAAATATATTGAACCAATATTCCTAAAAAACAGCATTCGGGAAGAAGTTCAATACGACAATGCTGGAGTAGCTGTTTGGCACAATGATCCTGTTTATAGCGATCCCAATGCTCTCAATTTGCCTATGCTTGATAAAATTGATTTAAATAGGCCTCTTTTGAAGGCTATCCGTGCAACCTGGTTTTATGCTAAAAGAAATAACATTTCATTGAAAATACTATCCTCAGATAATCGGGATGAAATAATATACAACGCTTTTGGAGCAGCCCTTGATGCTAACCCGAATATGAACGCAAGGGAGTTCGGTGTTTTTGTTGATTTGTTGAAAAATGAGTTTTGGAATATTTTGTTGAAATATGACTATTTTGGTGGTGATTTGACTGCGGAATAATCAATTGTTATGATATTATGGACAAATTGCAACATACCCATCTAATTCATATTCAAGAAGCAGCTAAGCAAGGTCGTTTGGTAATCTTTGCAGGAGCTGGTATTTCCAACAATTCCGGTGTCCCTACTTGGTCAGAATTGACAAAAGAGTTTAAAAAGGAATGTGGCATTGAGAATGAAACCGATGACCTTAAAATTGCACAGCTGTATATGGATGCACGGGGTGAAAAGGAATATTTGGATAAGGTGAAATCCGTTCTTAAACATCATTGTGTAATTCCCAATGATATACATAAGGCAATCCTCGATTTAAAACCATGTCATATTATAACAACAAATTATGATGACCTTTTTGAGCAAGAAATACAAAACGAATACAAGCAGTATTCTGTAGTAAGAAGAGATGGGGATATTCCGAAAATGTCCTACCCGAATGCGCTGATAAAAATGCATGGCGATTTCGATTCTAACAACATAGTACTAACAGAAAGTGATTATTTTAATTACAGCAAGACATTCCCGCTGATTCGTTCATTTGTCTTATCCCTGTTTGCCAGTAAATTGGTGGTCTTTGTTGGTTTTTCCTTTGCTGATCTTAATTTGAAAATGATACTCAATGAACTGCAATCCAATTTACAGGGAGAGATGCAACGGGCATACTTAATCGCAGACGCTAAGCCTGATCACCTGACCAGTAATTATTATGAGAATAAAGGCATAAATATTGTCTATCTTGAAAAGAACGATTTGGAAGCGATAACTCAATCTTCTTTAGAGAACCTATCATCGTCACTAAAACATCCAAAGGGGGTACACCTTTATCAAATGCTTCAAGCAATCAGGTTGGTCAGAGAGGACATGAACAAGGATTTGGCAAGCCGACTTTTCGATGCACTTACCTCATATTCAGATGAGATAAAAGTGTTTGGAGATGGAATCAAATACTTTATTCCTGAGGATGAAAGGCCATTTTGGTATATGGGTTACCATAGTATTCAGATGGGGTCTCCTTATTTTAAATCGTTGGGTGTTCAGCTGAAAAGCTTTGATGGCAGAAAGAGATTTATAAGAGAACACCCGAATATTGATTTCAGGGAGTTAGTACGTGTTGCAGGATATAATCATCTACATTCGATAGATGGTGTGGAAGTTATCAAGGAAAATGCAAATATAGACAATTACTTTGAAGAGGTATCAGCTGTTGGATTATACTACAACTTGGACATAAACAAATTAAACGATAGATTAAGATTGCTCAGTAGTCGTGAGTTGTCCTGTGATATTAGTGATTTAGAGTATCCTTTTATATTGTATCAGTTAGGCGATTATTATCAAGCATATCAAAGATACAAAGATATACTCCCTCTTGCGTGGAACAAGCAGAAATACATTTTATATTTTATCTGTTTATATAATATTTGGTCAATTCGTTATGGCATTCGTTCTCAACTTATGTCGAGAAAAGACTTGGATGGTGATACTATCTGTGAGAAAATATCGAAAATCAACTTGGACGAAGTGCTAAATAAGCTTCCCATAGCAGAAGAGATTCGATCAATATTTCAAGATTTATTGTCTTACCGGGGAATAGGTCAACAAGCTGTTGAGGTGGAGAAGTTGAAAGACAAAATTCATCAACAACGGAAATTGAGCGAGAGAGGAGGTTTCTCTTTAAATAGCAATGTGCTTAATTTAATAGGAAGATTTGAAAGGGAATTTAGTTTTTGCAATGACAATTTCATTGCTTACGACAACAATCGATATTTCAATTCTATTTGCCTAAATACAGCTGCGGGCATATTAAACAGCTATGCCACTCCTGATGGTAGTCCCTACGGATCATTGATTTTAAACTCCAAATTAGATACTATTTCGCCAATAGGAGTCTTCATCTTTGTCTTTCAATTAAGCAATAAAGAGCTCAAAGAGTTATTTGATCAATATGAGATATATTCTATAAGATTGTCCGAAAAGGCAGTTGAGGAGATTAATGTCTATTTGCGTAATCTTGCTGAGGCCGAAGAATTACCTTATACTAGCTATTATTCTAACATCTTAAACAATCTCTTTTATGTTGTTTCAAAGTCGGAAAACGACACTATTTCGACAACACTTTTGTATGACGTGTTGTTAAAGTATTGGAATACACTGAATGCTTTTCAATTCAATGAATACACTCTACTTGATCTGTTAAAGCAGCACAAGCCCTCGCCTGAAACGCTGTGTAAACTATTGGATGAACTAATTAAAAGCAATTGCGACACACCTGCTTTTACGGAAATCATCTATACAATTTCAGACTATTTGCACAAAGATAACATTTGCTATACTTCATTCTCTGCATCATGTTTTCAAGACATACAGAAAGCAAATAACATTTTTCCTTTATACAATGTTATAGAAGAAGGTGTAAAACCTGATTTCGCCGAATTCTGTACGAAAAATATTACAAATGTCATTGCATATTTGAATTTCATTTTTCTCAATGAGCTTCCAGTTGTGTCTGTTGAAAAATTCAAAGAGATGCTGTCGAAGATTGCCGTAATCAATGTTGATAATAGAGTCTATTGTTGCCGGCTCTTGGCAAAAATGTATTTCCATAAGAAGTATGAGATGCTCAAACCTGTGATAGAGGATTACTCTAATAAACATGAAAGTTTGAAGTTTTTTCTTTCCCCATGTACATATAGCCGTACCGATAATGTTCAAGTCTTATGGATTACTCTTTTAGATGATATTACTCGAAAGGAATTGATGAAAGATGACCGCTACAGGAACATTGTTAAAGTTTTTTTGAAGAAGAATTATTTGACTCCTTGGAAAAAGGATAAATATATAGATTTGTTGTAAGTAAACGAGACATGATCCAACAAAAAATATACAACTACTTCGAGCGCAACCCACAGTTGCACGTTTTGTTCATTTTCGACAGGATGAATATCATTCTGCAGGATCTGGAAGATGCGGCCTGGGACGACAACTACGTATTCAAAGTGTTCGACGGTGCGTGGTTCAACACCAAGTACGCCATTGAGAACACGTGGAAAGACAAAAACATAGTCCTGTTGTTCACAAACGACACTTATCCGCACACGGAGGAGCAGATGCTGAAATTCCCCTTGTTGGACATGCTCAAAGCCAATATGGAGTACAAAGAAGATGACTATGCCAGCTATATGCAACAATACAATCTTCCCGAGAAATTTCGTCTGTTCGTCAAGAACAATGTCAGCGAACTTTCGTCAATAAAAATCAGCACAATACTTGCTGGGTACCTGACAGAGGAATCATTCAGCGAAGATGTGGCTTGCCGGGCGTTCATCTCTTCATACCTTGGTGATAAGAAATTGTTGGATTGGGAGGCGATTGTCGCCAAAATGTTGGTGTTGGGACTGAGTTCCGAAGGTAAGAAACGCGACGAGTTTTTCCAGCGTTTGGCAAAGAACAGGGATGCTAAGAAAGCCGTTGATGACAAGTTGACCCGGTTGTTTGGACGAAGCTACAACCCGAACTCCGAACTTCGGATGAGGGAGGTGGCCGAGTGCCTGAAATACAACAGCATCACACAACTGCTCGAAGCATCGCCTGCGGACAATTACAAGTTCTATAAAGTGGCTAACACCGCTATGCTTGAGGGGCAAAACAAAGTATATGAATACGGCATTCAAAACCGTCAGTGGTCGGAGAAGTTTGTTCAGGCATTGTCAGAACTCGGAAAGGACATCAAAGAAGAGGAGATTATCCGTGTGTACGGCATTGATGCGCCGTATCATTATATGACAGAACGGCTTTGCTGGCCCATATTGGAGGAGGTGCTAAAGAACAGATTGTTGGAAGAGCCTGATTCCGTGAACGACAGGATGCGTAACTTGTCATTGAAATTTCCTGTGCAATCCGACATTCAGGTGGTCATTAGATTTATTGAGCAAGTGGCGCTTTATTACGAGAAGGTAAGAACGGTCGGCTCCTTGAAGCTGAACAGCCCGGAAGAGTATGTGAATCGTTATACGGGCGAGTTGTACCTGGCTGACATGTTCTATCGCCATTCATTAGAGGCGTACCACGAGCTGATCACTAAAGAGAATCCAATGGGACAAGCTATCCACGACACCAAGAGCCGATTGGATCAGGAATATGCAAAACTTACCAATGTGCTGAATTTAGAGTGGCTGACTTGTGTAAAAGAGCGGGAGGATTTATTTGACAGCTTGCCTCTCGGCAAACAAGAGGACTTCTTTGACAGAGAAAGTGACCCAAATGTGAAACAGGTGGTCATCATTTCCGATGCACTCCGTTACGAAGTGGCTGCAGAACTTATGCAAGAGTTGGCTAAAGAGAAACATATCGCCAGTCTTTTTGCCTATAGAGCGATGCTTCCCACCGAGACCAAGTATTGCAAGACCGCGTTGCTCCCGCATAGGACGTTAGAGCTTCAAGGAACAGAGTTGTTGGTGGATGGGCAGTCCCTAATATCCACGGAACAAAGGTCTGCCCATGTTGCACGTTATAAAGACGGAGCAATATGTGTGAAATACGAAGATGTGATGAATGGGGACCAAATAAGCAACCGAGAACTATTCAAGCGTCCGTTGGTATATGTTTTCCATGATGTGATCGACGAAAACAGCCATCCTCAAAACCCGTTTGAGATAGTCCGTTCATGCAGGACGGCTATCAATCAACTGGCTGTTTTGGTAAAGCGTCTGCATTCCACGTGGAATGTTGCGAACGTGGTGATTACCGCTGATCATGGTTTTATATACAACGACATTCGGTTTGAGGAAAAAGACAAACACAGCATTACGGAAGACTGTATAGAGAAAAAAACGAGATACTACTTGACCATCAGTAATGAGAATGTGGAGGGAATTGCCAAATTCCCACTGGAGAAAGTGTCTGGAATTACTTCGGCAACGCCTGTCTTTGTGGCAGTGCCATACGGTACTAACCGGCTTGCAGCATCAGGAGGCTATAGCTTTTCCCACGGCGGCGCCACATTGCAGGAGATGTTGATACCCGTCATCAAGAGTAACCAGAGAAGGACGGAAAAGACAGAAAAAGTGGGGGTCGCCTTGATGAACCACAATCTGAATATGGTCAGCAGCCGCCTGAAATTTCATTTGATCCAATCGGAGGCGGTTTCCATGATGGTGATGGAGCGCAAAGTGGTGTGCCGAGTGTACGATGGAGATGTACAGGTGTCAACAGAGAAGGAAGTACTGCTGAATAGCCCCGATGCGGCAAACCTGAACAACCGCGTGTTCGAAGTTACGCTGAACCTGAACAAGTCCGTGACTGCCAGTATCCTCCAACTTCGTGTTTACGATGTTGAAGACCAGTTCAACCCTCTGATTAAAGAAACGGTGAAGAACAATACAATGATAGAACAAGATTTTTAACGATTATGACACTTCAACAAAAAATAATGGATGCTTTCATCGGGAAGGTGGTGAGAAAAGACTTGGCTTTCCTGGTCAAGGGTGGACTTCCGGTGCCCACCTACGTGTTGGAATATTTGCTGGGACAGTATTGCGCCAGCGATGACGAAGAGGTGATTGAGGAGGGTCTTGAAAAGGTTAAACAGGTGATTCAGAATAATTACGTCCATAGGGCGGAAGCGGAAGCTGTAAAGGGAAGAATTCGCGAGGCCGGGCACTACCGTGTCATCGACAAGGTTTCCGTGACACTGAATGAGAAACTGGACCAATACGAGGCGGAATTTGCCAATCTTGGATTGACACACGTACCTATTGGTACACAATACGTGAAGGCAAACCCCAAACTACTTTCCGGCAATGGAGTGTGGTGCATTGTCACCATCGGTTATCTGCAAGGCGAGGACATCAGGGTGCGTTGGGAGATTCAAACGCTGAAGCCTATCCAAATATCCAACATTGATTTGGAAAACTACATTGAGCAACGAAAGAATTTCACTACCGAGGAGTGGCTGGATTTCATGATGCATACCGTAGGGCTGAATCCCGAACCGATGAACCGTCGTGAAAAGTTCATCACCTTGGCTCGTCTGTTGCCTCATGTAGAAAACAACTTCAATTTTGTGGAACTCGGTCCGAAAGGGACGGGTAAAAGCCATGTGTTCCAGGAGTTGTCGCCCTACGGAGTGTTGGTGAGTGGCGGTGATGTGACTTCCGCACGGTTGTTTGTGAAAATGTCAGGGAACAAAGAGATTCTCGGATTGGTGGGGTATTGGGATGTAGTGGCGTGGGACGAGTTTGAACAGCAAAAAGGTCGCGCTGTTGAGCCTACCCTTATTGATATCATGCAGAACTACTTGGCTAACAAGTCTTTCAATAGAGGAAAGGCAACTCATGAGGCCAGTGCGTCTATGTGCTTTGTGGGCAATACGAAGCATACGGTCTCTTATATGCTGAAAAACAGCCATCTGTTTGAATCCATTCCGACCTCATTTGTTAAGGGAGCGTTCCTCGACAGGGTTCACTTATATAATCCGGGTTGGGAGATTAAGATGTTGAAGAAAAACAGCTTTTCGACAGGATATGGGTTGATTACAGACTATGTGGCCGCTGTGCTCCATGCCCTTCGAAACGATGATCGTACCCATATTCTAAAAGAGTACGCCAAATTTGATGGTTCCTTGTCGGAACGTGACCATTTGGCTATTCGAAAGACATTTTCCGGTATGATGAAGCTACTCTATCCCGACGGAAAGATGACCGACGAGGAGGCCTACGAACTTATTGACTTTGCCGCAGAATGCCGTAAACGGGTGAAAGATCAATTGTATTTCATTGATGAGACCTTCTTGGCGGAGCCGGCCCAATTCAAATACATCAACTTGAAAAATGGGGAAGAAGTGCGCGTGGAGACTTTGGAGAGAGTGAGTAACGGTCTCGCTTTGCCAACTTCTGAGCCTCATGATGCTTCAAATGTTGAAGATGAGGTTGCAGGCCCTGAAAATCATGAAGAGTCTTGCAGCGAGATCGAAGAGCGCGGAAAACGCTTGGGAGTTCCTGCACTTCGGGAGCAATCTTTGTCATTCCGGATGGGTCAAACAGGTGTGACATACGAGAAATTGTTCGCGCCGTATCTTTCTGATGCCAATGAAATAACGATTGAAGACCCTTATATTCGTGCCCCATGGCAGGTCAAAAACTTCATGGAGTTTGTGACGATGCTTGTGGACACCCGTCCCGTGGATGATCTCAAGATAACGCTCATCACCAACGAGGATGAGGACAAAATTCCGGATTTGATAGACAAGTTGGATGACTTCAAGGATGACTTGGTGGGTTACGGCATTGAGTTCGAATACAAATTCCGGGATTTCCACGACCGATGCATCAAGACCGATACAGGTTGGACTATCACGCTTGGGCGAGGGTTGGATATTTTTGAAAAATACAGTCCATTTTCTGTGGAAGCTATGCGTCAAGACAAACGGAAATGCAAGGAGTTTAGGGTGTCGTATTTTAAGGCCAAGAATGTGTAGTTTGAGGAGCTTAAGACGGTAAAATCCGTTCATTCCCGACTCTTTTTCTTTCTTTGCGTCCCCGAGAAAAAAGCTAAGACGCAAAGCTGTGGTAGGAAAAACGAAAAGTATGTTAGATCAAGCAATTACTGCTACTCAAAAAGCAGGATTGTCTTTGCGAATCATATAGGTTCACCATCCCTGAACCTATCCGTTGTATTTTTGCCGCCGGAAATCAACAGTATCAATCAAAACCAAACCCCCTATGAACACATTCATATACATCATTTTAGCATTGGTGGCTGTTTGCACCATCTGCACAGTCATCGTTATGGTCAAAGTCTTTTCCAGACAAGAAACCACCTCGGATGTCTCTTCGAAAGACTTCGACCGCTTGGAAGGGAAAATCTCGGAAGAGAACAGGAGTGCCCGGCAGGAACTGTCGGACAACATCGACAAGATCCGAAAAGAGCTGTCGGAGAACGTCGGACACATGCGGACGGAATTTACCGGTACGGTGGACAGACTGCGTTCCATCGTCGAGGAAAAGCTGACCACGATGTCCGAGAAGTTCCAGGAAGGCTTCGAGAAGAACACTGAAAAGATGGTGGAGGCTCAGAAGGAACGATTTGCCGAAATGGACAAACGGCAGTCGGACCTGATCCAAACGACAGAAAAGCGGTTGGATGAGATGCGGGCCACCGTGGACGAGAAGTTGCAGAAGACCCTGAACGACCGGCTTGGGCAGTCTTTCAAATTAGTCAGCGAGCAACTCGAAAGCGTCCAAAAGGGGTTGGGCGAGATGAAGAACCTCGCTTCCGATGTGGGAGGTTTGAAGAACGCGCTCACCAATGTCAAAGTGCGTGGCAATTTCGGGGAGCTGCAACTCAAGGCGTTGTTGGAGCAGATGCTGTCTCCTGAACAATACGATGAGAATGTGGCCACCGTGCCCGGCAGCTCGGAACGCGTGGAGTTCGCCATCAAGCTGCCCGGCAAGGATGATTCCCATGGCTCGGTGTATCTGCCCGTTGATTCCAAGTTCCCCAAGGATGTCTATGACCAGTATGTCGATGCCATAGACACGGGGGACACTGCGGCGATCAAATCGAAATCCAGTCAGTTTGAGAACACGATATTGGCTATGGCGAAGGACATCAGCACCAAATACATATCCGTTCCCGACACGACCAATTTCGCCATCATGTTTGTGCCCGTCGAGAACATTTACGCCGAGGTCATCCGCCGCTCGAAACTCACGCAGGAACTGAGGGACAAATGGAACGTGCTCGTCACGGGACCGACCACTTTGGGTGCCTTGCTCAGCAGCTTGCAAATGGGATTCCGCACCTTGGCTATCGAGAAACGCAGTAACGATGTCTGGACCACGTTGGGTGCTGTCAAGACGGAGTTCTCCAAATTCGGCGACCTGCTTGAGAAGGCCAAGAAGAACATCGACTCCGCTTCCGCGACTATCGAGCAGCTTCAGGGTACCCGCACCAAGGCCATCAACCGCAAACTTCGGGAGGTCGAGGCCCTCCCGACGGACCAGGCCGCCGCGCTGCTGCCGGAAATGAATGATGAGAGTATCATGGATGAAGACTGATCGCAGATGACTTTCCTCCCTGCATAAACAAACGTAGAGACGCGGCATGCCGCGTCTCTACATTTCCGCGGAGAGTGAGGGATTCGAACCCCCGGAGGTGTTACCCTCAACGGTTTTCAAGACCGCCGCAATCGACCGCTCTGCCAACTCTCCGTTTTTGAGGCGGCAAAAATACACTTTTTTCGGACATGAATATTATGACGGATCGATTTTTCGGACGATCCGTTATGTTTTTGAGGGTCAAGGGGATAGAGCTCAGGGAGTAGAAAACAGGGAGTAGGGAATAGGAGTAGGATATAGTGGTTAGGAAATAGTTGATAGTGGTTTGGTAATTGTCTAAGTTTAAGTTTAAGTCTAGGTTTAAGTCTAAGTCTAAGTTTAAGTCTAAGTCTAAGTCTAAGTCTAAGTTTAAGTCTAAGTCTAAGTTTAAGTCTAAGTCTAAGTTTAAGTCCAAGTCTAAGTCTAAGTCCAAGTCTAAGTCCAAGTTTAAGTCCAAGTCCAAGTCCAGGTCACCAGCTAACAATTCCCCGCAAGCGAACTGCCAACTTCTAACTCCTAACTTCTAACTGCTAACTCCTAACTGCTAACTCCTAACTCTCGTGATAAACCCCTCCTCCGACACGGCATACCGCTCCGTCAAATCGAAACAGCTCCGGATGTTCTCCTCCGTCAAGACCACGGTTTTGTCGCCATATTGCAGCATCTTCCCCTCTTTGAGCAACATAACCTGCTTGGAATAGGCTTTCGCGATCGGCAGGTCGTGCAGGATGATGAGCACCGTGACACCCTGCCCTTCGTTGAGATCCTGCAATATGTCCATGATCTCGAATTTGTGCGTGACATCGATGTTCGACAACGGCTCGTCCAACAGCAGGACGCCGGTCTGCTGGGCCATCGCGCGGGCGACCATCACCCGCTGACGCTCGCCACCGCTCAACGCCTGCAACATACTGTCACGGTATTTCCACACTTTGCAACGCTCCAACATCTCCTCCACAACTTCCTTGTCCCCGACTCGCTGCATCTCCCAGGCGGTCTGATACGGATTGCGCCCCAACATCACGTAGTCGAACACGGAAATGTCGAACACAATGTCCTGATACTGCGGAACGTAGGCAATCTTCCTCGCCAATTCCATCATCTTGTACTCCCCCATCGGTTTCCCGTCCAGCGTAATCGTGCCGCCACTCGGTTGCAACAAGCCAACTATACACTTCATCAACGTGGTCTTGCCCGACCCGTTCGGCCCCAAAATCGAGCAGAACCCACCTTGCGGGAAACTTACGGACAAGTCGTTGAATATTACGCGGTTGTCGTATCCAAATGTCAAATTGTCTATGCGGATGCAGTCCATGTTTTAAGGGTCTAAGGTCAAAGTTAATGGTTTTATGGGGAGGGGTAGGGGCGAATAATTATTCGCCCCTACGTTATTCATTCAAAATAGTGCCGCAGCTCTTCCGCACCGAAAATGTGCAACGTGCACTTTCCAGAGGGCGTCAATGTGGGCATGTCGCTTTCGAACAGCTTGCGTATCAAGGCTTTGATTTCCTCTTGCGTGGCGGGAACGCGCTGGCGGGAGCGCTTCTGCCGCGCCAGACTTTGCGCGATGCCGGAAATTTTGTCACCCTTGTGGATAACCTGGTTGGTCTGGTAGGCGGAAAGCACGTTCTCAATGAGTGCCTGCACGTCGCCCTCGTCCTCTTCGTCGTTGGGAGTGGCGTTGACGGCCAAGTGCGTGTTGTCAATCTTTTCGAGGTCGTAACCCAAGCGCAGAAAGTCTTCCTTCAACGAGATGGCCAAGTCGGTCTGCGCGGCGGTGAGCGTCACCGTCTGCGGGAACAGACTCTGCTGCGGTCGTATCGGAGTGTTTTTCAACGCGTTGACGTAGGCGTCGTACAAGATGCGCTCCTGCACGTTGGGAAGGTCGGCGGCCATCACCTGACCGTTCAAATCGAAGAAGAGATAACGGCCCCCGAACACGAAAAACGGGATGTTTTCGGGCAGTTCAAGCTCATTTTGTTCGTTTTCGGACTTGAAATCAACGGTTTGTTGCACCTCTTTCGGGTATTCCACCTTCTCGACGTTCAGTTCTTTCAAGAAGTTCTCCCAGTCGTTGGAGGTGGGCGGCTCGCGACGGAAACCGCCGCCGCCGAACTGCTGGAACGGGGAACTGTGCTTCTTCTCCGGCACCTTGTCGAAGGGGTTGTAGTTCGGATTCGTGCGTATGGTAGGCGCGACAATCTCCTGATTTTCAGGACGGTCTGTAATGATATCGGGGAACGAGTCGTCGAAGTCGATCATCGGGGTGAGCGACATGGCACCCAACGATTTCTTCACCGTGGAATTCAAGAATCCGAAAATGAGCCGGTCGTCCTGCAACTTGACTTCCACTTTGGTGGGACTGACGTTGATGTCGATCATGGCGGGGTCGATCTCGATGGCGATGAAGTAGGCGGGATGCGAGCCCTGCGGGATAAGGTCGGCGTAGGCTTTCTCAACCGCGAAGTTGAGCAGGCTGTGACGCACGTAGCGGTGGTTGATGAACATGTACTGCTCACTCTTTTTCTTGGCATTCTCGGGTTTGGCGATGAAGCCGGTGATGCGCATCAGCTCGTGGTCGAGTTCCACGGGGAAAAGCTTGTCGTTGAAATGCTGCCCGAAGATGTTGACGATGCGCTGACGCATGTTGGAGGCGGGCAACAGCAAAACAAGCTTGCCGTCGTTATAATACTGGAAAGTGATGTCGTGGTGGATGAGGGCCACGCGGTAGAGTTCCTCCTCGATGTGCGTGAGCTCCACCTTGTCGGACTTGAGGAAGTTGCGTCGCGCAGGCACATTGAAGAAGAGGTTCTTGACGGCGATGGAGGTGCCGTCGGCGCAGGTGACGGGGGCATGCTCCTTGATGTCGGCGCCTTCGATGAGGACGACGGTGCCCATCTCCTGGGCGGCGGGCTTGGTTTTGAGCTCCACGTGCGCGATGGCCGCGATGGAGGCGAGGGCCTCGCCGCGGAATCCCTTGGTGCAGATATGGAACAGGTCGTCGGCCTTGCGCAGCTTGGAGGTGGCGTGCCGTTCGAAGCAGAGACGCGCGTCGTTGAACGACATGCCCTTGCCGTTGTCGGTCACCTGGATGAGAGTCTTGCCGGCATCCTTGACGATGAGCTGGATCTGCGTTGCGCCAGCGTCGATGGCGTTTTCGAGCAGCTCCTTGACCACCGAGGCGGGTCGCTGCACGACTTCGCCGGCCGCAATCTGGTTTGCCACCGCATCGGGCAGCAGTCGGATAATGTCTTCCATTAGGTTATAGGTTAGTAGGTTAGAAGGTTAGAAGGTTAGGGGTTAAAAGAATTTCCAGAGTACGAGGGCGAGCACGATCACGAAGAAAATCATGAAAAGGATGGTTATCGAGGAGTTGTTCTTTTTCTCGCCAGTGTGGTTGCGCTTGCTTTGCCACTCGTCGTGGAGGTTGCGGGCGAAGTCTTTGCGAGCGTCGCCGGTGGATTCCTCCTTTTTCGGGTCGTAGTAGCGGGGTTTGTAATTGAACTGACGGGGTTCCCGGTTGTTGAAAAATGTGAATGCCATAATCGTATAATTTAGACCGCAAAGGTACTATTTTTTCCGTTAACACAAGGCATCGGGGTGCCTGTTTTTTTAAAAACACATTCACGCATCCCCAAACCGCCCGCAGCGGGGACGATTCGCCTCCCCTATCAGACTGCGTGTCAGTTCTTTTCGCCATCTTAGAAATCCGCGCGATCCACAGCACATCCTCAAATCGCCTTGAGACAATTGCTAAAATCGAGAATCACAAGTCTCGTGAAAAAAATGTATCTTCGCGGCATAAAACGAAAAACGCTATGATTATGCGCAAAACCACCTTGATTCTCGCGTTGTTGGCCGCAGTATTGTGCGGCAGGGCACAGGATTTCCTCACTCCGGAGTCGTATGGGATATACAGCAGCAACAAACACGGCGACGAGACCCTGTTCCAGCTAATGTTTCCGGAAGATAAAAGCGGAAATGTCATTTGGAACGTGGAATATAAGACATTTTTTCTTTGTGCGCCCTCCTTTTCAGCGGAATATGCACTGGAAATCGGCAAGAACCAATTGATTTTGACAAAAGCAGACCAGAACATTTATATGGCTCTGAGCAGACATCTACAGGATCGAAAGCCCGACCCGTTGAAGGTGGTTTCCGTAGATGTCAAGAAAATGTCGGTTTCGGAAGAGACTTGCGAACGATTGTCCACCCTTTTCAAGCTTGCCACTGAGACGGCCACGCATATCGAATATACACGTCACGGCTTCGACGGCACCTCCTACTATTTCAACCACAAGAGGAAATTGGCATCCGTATGGGTACCGGAAAACGGCCGCACCGCTCGATTAGTTCGCATGGCCATCTGTCTCTGCGATGCCGTAAAGCTTCAGGACACGGCCCTACTGAACAAACAGATGGAGGTGTGCAGGGCATTGACGCAAGAATACATAAGAGAACTTCCCGATCTGTATTTCAAACCGGTTTGCAGCATTTATCGGCACGGAGGCGATCCCTATTGGACTTGCAGGGCATACTGTGAAGACTGCATTGAGCTCGAATTCCCCAACGGTAATTCGACAGACGAAGACACTTGTGCGATGATAGTCGCCAACTACGTGGACAGCCTTTCGGTTTGGTCGCGGGAACTTTTCCTGATGAACGACCGCCCGGAATATCCGACCGTAGTGCTTGACAACAGCCGAGACACCGCCTTCTGCGAAGCAAAGATATACGAAAATCACACGGTTCGGAAAATCACGCTATCCGACCGGTTCTGGCGCCGCGACGTCATCCTCTCCGCCGCGATGCTGCCGCCAGGGAGATACTATTTTGTGGAAGGGCAATGGAAAAAGAAAGAATAGCCTTAAGAAAAAATGGATTATTTTGTCAACCCATTAGTTGACATTTTTTGTATTTTTGCACGTTCGTTATTATAGTGACTGTTTTGAAACAAAGTGCAGGGCAATATATCAGCAAATTGATGGTCAGAGACCATTACAACCAGTCGGCGTTGGCAAGGGAATTGGGCATCTCACGTCAGATGCTGAGCTATATTGTGCTTGACCAAAGAGAAATAACGCTTCCATTGTCCCTGAAAATTGAATCTTTGTTTGCTCTTCCCGAAGGCAAAATCCTGAAAATCCAGAACGAATACAAAATCCGGCAATACAAGGAGAGTCTCAGACGAGAGTTGTTCGAGAGACTGGAGCAGGCACACGCTTTCTGGTCTTACGACAATGTCACGGCAAACAATCTGCCTGATGAATTGCTGATCGAAAAAGTGTTTGTGCATCTCGACATGGATGATATCGCAAAGTTATTCGAACTTTTCCCTAAAAAATACATTCAAAAAGTATGGCGTGAGAATATGGCCGTCCAAGGGGAGTACCTTTTCGACCTGAATGTGATGATCGCGCTCGTCTTCTTCCACATCAAAAAACCTGAAGCGTTCCTCCACCGCCAGGAAATGTCACATCTGAAAAAATTAACTCACTATGCGTAAAGGATTAACCCCGAACATTGAAGCCATCATCGACAACGTGTCACAACTGGAATGCATCAAACCCTACACTTTGTGCGGCGGTACGGCTTTAGCCATACAGCTGGGCCACCGAATGAGTGAGGATTTGGATTTTATGCTGTGGCGAATCTCCAAAGCGGAGAAGCCCGAGGTGGACTGGCCTACGATTGAGAAAGAGATCCAAGAAAAGGTTGGCGAAATACAACATCGTGACATCCTCGGTTTTGACCAAGTCGCTTTTGTGGTCAATGGGGTGAAACTCTCTTTTTTTGTAAGCAACAATTATTCCCCTGTCAACCAAAGAATTGAATATCAAGGAAATATATATTTAGCCGATATTGCTTCTATACTTGCCATGAAGATGGAAGTTATGCTTCGCAGACTTAAATACAGAGACTACTATGATATTTACTCTATTGTGAAAGCCGGGCACTCCCTACGTGACGGTATCGAAGCGGCTGTGAAATATTCCGGACATAAACTCTCTTCCAAGTCCTTGATGATAATGCTCTCGACCAACCGGATTCCTTTTGACAACGGCTTCTCGCAAATGAGTCCGATATATGATGTCTCTACAGAGTCGATGCGTGAATTTCTGGTACAACATTTTAACGAGTGAGAGTTTAAACCAACCGACAAAAAACCATCATCATGAGCGAGAAGGAATTTATCTGTCCCGTTTGCGGATATGAACATTTGCCGGAACACCGAGAACGATAATCTCCATGATTAACAAGCGGCATCCGCGTGATACGTGGA
>Ga0247611_10001840_pt1 | contig 36666 bp, 24 predicted proteins | sample 177DNAGHGhighgp2_FD_192422 | JGI IMG/M metagenome (GOLD analysis project Ga0247611, IMG submission 192422) | Sheep rumen microbial communities from Palmerston North, Manawatu-Wanganui, New Zealand - 1770 DNA GHGhigh gp2 | ecosystem: Host-associated > Mammals > Digestive system > Stomach > Rumen... | reverse complement strand
CGACCCGTTTTTGGGAACGCAAAAAGGGCAACTCTTCTATCCAGAGAACGGTGCTGGCAATTACGAGTATGGATTGTTAGAGGACCATTTCTCGCTTGCGATACAAGGGTACTGCAATCATTATTTAATACTTAGTTTCCCTTACGAAGAAATATTTCCCTATCTCTCCCCAGAGGCACAGGCTTTGGTGGAACGTCATGAGGAGGAATAAACCGATGCTACCGGCCTGTCTTTCTCTCAAAAATCCCGAAGTTAATTTAGAGGTAGACACGGTAAACAATGTTTTGATTGGATGTGTCTGATGGCTTACCATCAAAGGAGGCATTTTCAGCCTCATCGGTGCCTCAAAGCGCCCCTGAATCGTGAACGGCTATGCTCCGGAATATGCACCACTTCACGCGGCGGCGCATCGAGGCACATATCTGCATCTGCTTCGTAGCTGTGCTTCCTGCCTTTTCCCAATCAGACGAATCATCAGAACTCCGTCATCTTCTTCCGGTCAAAGAATACCATCTGCAAGAAGACGCCAATAAACATCGCCACAAACGAGAACATTATCAAGAAGTCCGGGATGATAAATAGGTCTCGCTTGCTATAAACGATTTTCTTGCTAGCAAAGACGTGCCTATATTCATCCGGCGTATACTTTTGAATTATAGCAGACGGGAACGATAAAAGGGTATCTCCTTTCCAATACAAAAACTGCCCACTTTGTGCCTTTATCTGATGCGGCAAGAGTATAATTGTATCATTTACCAGTTTCCACTTAGTGAAATCATACTTAAGTAAATTCAGTTTCCCTCTTGATGACTTCGGCGCAGGCAGATCATATAGCGAGTTTTCTTGAACGGCAATGAGTGTATCCTTAAAATTCCACTTAACAATTACAGGCGCCTGGCCGTGCTCATAAACGTATTCGTCATAATAGTCATCCACCGCGCCAGACCGCTCCAGATAACGCTCGCCGACGAAGTTGATAATGACAACACCGACACATAGCGACAAGCAATAGCTGATGATAAGCAGTTCAATAGTGCGATAGACCTTTAGCCATGAACTGCTTTCTGGAAGTTCACGGTCAATCTGATAGAGGATAAAGGAGAAGACAACAATGATGATGATCATCATCGTGGACCACACCACTGCCGAGTCAAAGAAAGCGGCAAGAGCATCAAAGCCCATGGCAATAGTCAACCATGCCGCTGTGATCGATGCGACTAGTTTAGGTAACAAGAGATGCCAGCTCTCGATAGGATGAATGTAAGGCGTACGGAGCACCCCAAGATGCTTTGAATGATATGCTTTACCTTTCTTAAAAAACTTAGCAACCATCGGAAAATACTTCTCAAGCCGAGGAAACAACCATTTTGACCTAGTAGTTTTACGTATAAAATACAACAGTCTTGCATTCAGGAAAAGGAACAAGCCAGCCAATGCCAACAAAATCATTAACGCATTAACGTTTGGACTCCATGTACAAAGTACCTTATAATTAAAAAAACAATAAATCGCAACAACAAGTAATAGAAGCCCTATGGAAAAAACGCGGTGTCGTTGGCTTTTTATAAACTGAACGGTCAAGAATATCCAACAAAAAATGCCTGCCAGTGGTTTCAGCCAATCAAGAAAGTTCCTAGATTCCAGCAGATTATAAAAAAACAGAAGCAAGCAAACCATAGCCCACAAAACCAGTATAACCCTTTTGGCACGGAATCTTCTGAAGGATTTCAACAGAGGCTTTTTTATTGCTGGATTCTCTATTAGCAGATTATTCCATCTTAGCTTACCCCATATCCCAGAATTCCATTTTATTGAACTCCAGTTTATAGGTTTCAATACTTTTGGAAACAAATAGCCCTTAATGATAAATCTCATGTCAAGGAATAGCAGAAGACCCAATGCTCCGAGGGAATACCTCCGATAGTCCTCAAGGAGAAACTTGCGGATGCCCTTTGTAAAAGACAGCAACCCCTCTAGTCCCATTTCTGGTTGTTTTTCAACAAACGGAATGGGGATTTCAAACAAGCACCACAGTAAAATGAAGGCCAGGAATAGAAATATTCCGTTTGAACATTTGAACAGGTGCAAGTGCAGTACATCGTTAAAGTCATAGCGGTTGAGAAACCATCGGGAAGTATTGCCTCGGTTTTGTCTGGCGCTCAGTGTCATCGCTTTGACTGTTTCATCCTCGCTCTTGTCCATTCCCAAATGCTCTACCAGCACCGACGTGTTGCAGATGGTTCTGCTACCGTTCTCCATCATCTTGAAATAGATGCGGCGCATCTCCTCCTCGGGATTGGCAAACCAGGAGTCCCAACGTGTTCTCGTCATGCGTTCTCCTAGGTGGGAACACAACTCGGTCCAATGCCTGCCATAGAGCCACCTTCTATTCTCAAAGTCATTAGGAAATTTCTGCTCGAAATATTTATCCGCCAGCGGGTTCCTGATATCTGCCGCCCACTTTTCCTCGGCAGCGAATAATTCCTGGGCATAGAGCCGCGTAATCTGGTCGTTGATGTCTTTATCACCATTAGGTTTCTCGATAGCATGAATAGTCAAATCACGATAATAGAAAAACTCACATTTGTGCATCAAAGCCGAGAAATAATAATTGGACATCAGCCCATTGTACATCCGGTCATAATTCGGACTGTTGCAGAAGACATTTGAATGCTTCAGGTCAAACATGAAATCCAGCAGCAGCTTGCGCAGGAACTTCGTTACCTGTTTACTCCCTTTCTTTGTGTCATCATATAGATCAAAACTATTATTCTTATAGAGATCCATCAGCCATAACATGGAATAGGAGATCGACGGGTTCTTACTCTTTTCACCGTCAGACCACTCCTCAATCAACTTGTCAATGAAGCGGCTTCCAGTCATCACCCCCTTTTCTGCTGAGACCTGTGGGAAGTTAGCGATATAAGCACTCTTGACAATATCGGTCAAGTCGCGGGTCTGCTTTTCAACAAACGGCAATTCCAGAATTACTTCATTGACATGAGCAAGGTTATTATTGTCACCCTTGTCTCTAAACACATCCTCAATGGCATATTGATAGTCATCTTTTATGACAGTTTTGCCATTTTCATCTTTTTCTTCCCATTTAGTCTTATATGCACAATAATGCATCCTGATGCGTACCGAGTCAGACGTGATAACAAGATTGATAGGATACTTCGGTGACATGACATTGTCTTCTGCCAATCCTGGATAGGCAGCCAACTCAGTGTAATCATAGATGGTTGTCCCATCAACAACCACTGACAGACTTTGGTTCAAACGGAAAAAACGCCCTGTGTTCATCGCAGCTGCTTTTTAAGATTTAGAATATAATCTTTGATATAGCCACATGTCTCATCGAAGTCAACTGTTCCCATTTTATTCATTTCATCAAACTGTGCCCTGATATAAAGGTATTCCTCCCACATCTCGGCCCATTGCCTAATGGTGCCGAATGCCGTCAAATGAACAAGCTCGGTCAAGTGCTCTAGCAGACCACCCAAATACTGATTCTTCAAAATGAAATCGGAAACTAGTACCGACCCTTTGAAGGGGAACAGCAGATCACCTCGTTTATAACTACTTGGTATCTTCAAATCCTTCAACATCTTGTGATAATAATATTGCAGACTCAATACATCTTGATAGTGCTCATTGGCCCTTTCCCTAACCGTACTATGTTCTGGATCCTTATCTCTAGGCAGGAATATCCCTTTTATGAGTTTCAAGATTTTATTATTTGAAAGCCTCGATATACCGCTATCATTCAAGCGCTTATCCATCAACTTCAGCAGATTATACAAGAACAGTTGTGGCGTATTCGTTGGGCAAGCCCCCACATTTATAAACCAATAATCTCCGCTTTGGTTCATACCTTCAGCAAGTAGCCTATCATGAACAGCATAGGAATAGGCTGATATGAACATACAATAAAGGCGTTGTCTTGATTCTTTGTTTTCTTCGCCCTGTTGCCGGTTCTCCCATATTTTATCAAGCAACTCATACCCATAATGCGTTCCGCTCGTCTGATTTAGAAGATAATCAATTAAGACCAAATCATATTTTTTTTCACTTATTGCTTGATAAGCGTCTTCAAAACTCTGAGCGTATTCAATAAGTATGACTGTATTCTCATCTGGTTTCTTTTCTACCACTGGCTGGCCATAGCCACAACACCCTTCATATGCCACTTTCCCTTTCAAATTAAGACGGCTCTCTAAAATATTTCTTATTATCTCTAATTTGCAGTTCCATCCTCCCCTTTTTGTATCTTGAGCCGAATCAAATGGCTTAGTTTCCATTGGCTCTACGGCCTTATCGTCAAGCAGAAGTATCCTCCATTTATGTTTGCAAATATGGTCTAGACGACTATCAATATCATAATCGGATCTTTTATCGTATGATAAAAGATCAACTCTCTCTGTATATCTGAATTCTCTTTGAATTAATTGTTTTGCTGCAACCTCCGAATGAAAGATGAAAGGAGAGACTCCGATAGCATGAGCACCCGACAGATAGGACTGTTCTGCAAGTCGTGCATTCAAATCCGCATATTCCTGGGCAACTATCAACCGATACAAGTTTTTCTTATAGTTTTTTAAGATACTCGCTACCGCCTCATAGAAATTATTCTTGAAATCTTGTTCTACATAATTTTGGCTCCTTTTATCTTTATTAAACTTAGCTAGATTGTGTACATAATAAGTGTTGGCAACGGGCACGAGATAGTTCCATATACTATTATCCATGATCATGAATGCCCGAGGAATATCCATCGGCAACATAGAATTACCAAAAAGAGGATCATTAATAAGATTACTCATAGCAAGATGAAGAATAGGGATTTTCCCTTTACCGTCCACCTCATTGCCATCTTTTAATAACTCTTGAGAAAAGTTATACCCTTGTTGGCTGTTTGAAGGTTGGCCAGTCAACAAATCCAAAGCAGAATGAACTTTAATTATAATCGGATGATAGCTATCAGGTTTCTCAACATCTTGATATTTTTTTTCATCAAAATGTTTGTTTTGCCCCAAAAGCCCACGAATCAGAAGCGGTATGTCACCCAATTGATACCGTTCATCATAATAATATAAGAGTTTATTATAGCTGCCTTCATTTTCGGGCGCAAAATAAACTATGACGTAATTATTTCCTTTGATGCCCATTTTTTTCTTTATACCGTAGTTCTTTTATCATCTCATTTACTTCTAGGTTAGCGGCAAAGAGTAACTCCGGTTTTTCTGGATCTCTAATAAGAGCACTCACACTTGACAAAAATTCATTACCGCTGGCGTCAATATTAAAAACCTCTCTAATAGCTTTGTACTTTGTTTCAAGACTATCCTTATCGCCTTCACCTTTATATGATGCTAAAAGATGAGATAACTCCTTTAAATAATAAACCTTCCAATCGTCGATTATAATTTTTTCTGCATTACTTACAACATCTTTCACTTTTCCTTTATGGTTAATAATCTTATGAAAGAAGGTATTCGAGTGTTGATAAACAGCCAAAGACCTTTTACAACCCCTATATTCCTTATTTGCATATACAGTTCTAAATGGAGTTTTTACCGTACTCCGCAAATCATTGTCATGAAGCAGCAAAATGATTTCAGTTTCATAAGGAGCAACTTTACTCTCGGCAATAACGGCATCTGTCAATGTGTCAACCCAGTTTGAAGAAAGGTCCCCATTCTCATCCTCACTGGAGTTATCTTGATTACCTAAAGGCCATGCAGCATATACTATATACTTTTCTTCATTGCCACTCTCATCCGGCACATCCGGTAACACCTCAGAAAGTACCGAATATAGACTTACCCTATCTCGTATGGTGAAATCGGCTGGATTCTTGTCTATATTGACAGCTTTGTAATCTAAATAATCATCCAAATCTGAATAATCCATTTTAATATCTGTATGACCCTGTTCTTTCGTGTCAGTTCGAACCAATTGCAAGTGAGGCTTAACGAGTGCTAATAGTTGATCAATTTCCTTCTTCTTTTCTTCTTCTAAGGCGGAATCTTTATATTCACCACTTTTCTCTTTAATACATCCCAACCATTCATTATCATTAATATTACTATTTATTATTTCAATAGTTTCTTGAGGAAAAACCTTTTCAACTCTACTCTGTATTTCTCTTAACACTTCATCGTTTAAAGTCGCCTTCTTGTCATTTATCGCCGCACCTGGTTGTGGAGCCTCATTTATCTCCGTTTTTTGAGCATTCGATTTTTCCCAAAACGCTTGAAGTACTTTTGGGGCTCCAGTTATAATAGTATTACCGTCTATAAAGCTATTAATATATACTAATAGATACTTACTCAAGTACTCATTTGTGGTGTCACATCTTCGAGCACTCTCAAATATCGTATTATTTTCAGAAATGCTACGAGTGGTTATCACTAGAATCTTATTCTTCATAGCGTGCAAAATCAAGAAGTTCAACAAGCGAATACTTACAATCCATCACTGCGTGATCTAAGGCTGCATATTGAATGAACGGGAAACGCTGGGGCATCTCTTCTTTATTGGGCTTAGAGCGACCTGAATGAATGATCATTCCTGGCAAGAACTGATTGGACAGTTCGTTTTGATTGCTATACTTTTCAAATAGCCCTTTCGTTACAGCTTCCTTTGCATTTGAATCTTCTTTTTTGATATTGAAACTTTTATACAATTTATCTAACAAACCTTGATGGATTGTCATAAAATCAAAATGATTATTCATATATCCACTACCATCTGCGGGATCAATGTGAAGTTTACCATCTTGAAAACTTAGTGTAGCCAAGGTAGCACATTGGCAATAGTATCGCTTGGTTGGTGTTGTCGGGTGTTCTTTAATTGTAACAATATCAATACGCGGTCGAGCGCCATCAAAGATAATGCCCTTTAATTTATAACGATTATTTTGGTCTTCTACTAGGGTAAATGGATAGACACCCTTCTGCAAAAAAGCTAGCGCCATATTATCTTTACACCTTTTTAACCCTTCGTTTTCTTTGTCTATTAGGTCTTTTTCTTCAAGACCTGTCATCTTCTGGAAAAGCCTTTCATCAAAAATTGCAATCGTCTGTTTCATTGCATGTAAATGACGATAGAACCACATTGTATTTAGTTTTTCATTCCTGATTAGTCTATCAGTAGAATTGTTTCCAGTAATTCCTTCTACAAAAAATGCACTTAGGCCCGATTTCATAAAACTGGTGAATTCCACATCAGCCTCATGGTGACGACGATAAATGTAAACCGGACCATTTCCTGCATATCCATCTTGTACGTCAATTTTCTCATCTTTATCTTCTTTACGCTCAAAAACGATTTTATCGTCCACTACTATTCTTTCATCTTTATATTTTGACAGTTCCTTATAGAACAGTTCTAGATCATTTTCTCCATTATAATTACTTGCCTTTATATTTTGCAAAAAACTCACACAATTTAGTCCTGTTATTTCAGACAAACGGAATGTGCGGGCAGTAGATAAACATCTCACCTCATCATAAAGTTCTTCAGGGTTCTCACAATTAGTATCATCAATCAGAATAAACTCAAAACTTTTATTGCGCTCTCTCAAAAAATCCTGTTTGTTATATGCCCTCCAATTTATACGTTCCAAATTGGTCTTTATAGTAGACAAACCTTCATTATCTTTCAATACTATTGCTACTTTTCGTGGGATTTGAACACAGATAATGTATTGAAGATTAGTTGCAGTCAACCCTCTCTTATTCTTCTTAGCGCTTATACGCACATAGATTAACGGTGCCTTTTTTTCAGGATCAATTTCGGGCTCCCATATTTTATGATATTTTGCAGGTTTGTCATAATCTAAATGTGCCGTCTTTGCCTTAGCGGAGTATGGTTTAAAACATTCAGACTCGTCGTGAATAGCCCGCATCCAAGCTGCGGAAATACGCATTTCTTTCAGTCCTTTGCTTGTTTCATCCATCTCACCTGACTCTTTAATGTATTTTGACATTAAGGCTGATCTCAATATCCCAAGCGTTTCCAAGGGACAATGCCCTTCAACGTCTGTGACAACCGTACAATTATCTGTGATAGTAACAAAGTATAGGTCTTTAGCATCAACAGCATTGAGGTAGTATTTAGTGATTACTTCCTTTAATGATAAACAATGCTCGTCAACGTTATCATCTTTAAATGCCTCCAGACGCTCGAGGTCTTCTTTTTTACAGGAGAAAAAATCAAAGGTCAGTTCCAGTTTCTTTTTTGCTCGCCAACTTCCATGCTTAGCAGCATTACGTATTATATTCTCCATAATGGAGAAAAACGCTTGTCGTCCAACGATGCCGCCAGGTAGACTTAAGTCTTTCCTTCTCATGTCATCCAACTCCTTAAGTGCATCTTCATTTATAGTTGCCACTACTCTACCATTGTCATCTAATCTAACTACAGGATTTCCATCAAATTTTGTCTTATATCTAAGTACAATATCATTTAGTGGAATCTTCGTGGAATCTAATTGAGTTGGTGCTGTTTGGCGACCTAAGCCATCAGACCTAGCAATATTACCAAGTAAGATATTATCCGTTAAGCCATTTTTTCTATCAGAATGACGAATTGCTCGTTTATCTGGATTTAATTCATCATATATTGAATCCTTAAAGTTAACATTTCCAAAATACGGTATATAGTCAGTAGCAATTGTTGCGATAAAGTCTTGACGTTCCTGGAGATATGATATAAAGTGTCCAAGTCCCATTAAAAAGGGCAAGGTTGTATTCTCTATTGTACTATTATGTTTTTCTATTAGTTTACTCTCTCCATCAATAAGATCCGATAAAATTCCGTCAGAAACAATATCATTTACTGAACTAAGATGCTGTTTTAAATATGACATCACGTGGCTTCCAAGGTTATGGCTCATGTTGCGGGACATGATGGCAGCTTTGGCAGACTTAATTGCTTTATCTTTTGCCTGATTAGAAAGATATTGAATTGTATCAGAAATCAGTCTTTCTGAACAGTATGTTAGGCCACCCTGAATGTAATAAACCGTATCGTTATTGAGAACAATTGGTGATATGAAAGTGCTTACATTTATAACCTTCATATCATTTAAAAATCTGAGGTTCGTAGGGAAGAAATATATATGGGTACAACTCTTATGAATCAATTCAAAATGCAAATCAAAAGACTTAATAATCTCATCGCGTATATTTAACTCTTCATCTTCTAATTTAGAATCATTTATTTGTTCCTCAACAGTTGATGATAGAGAATTATATTTATCAATATCAACAGGAATTAATTCACAGATTTTATTACCACAATCATAGGATAGATGAAGTATTTGATCTTGTTTCTTTAGATACTGTTGCTGAATAATTTGAGTTATCGTGATACTTGACATAAAATCAGATGAGTTAAATTCACTTTTGATAATATCAATCTGATCTTGCTCACTTTTAGTCAGACTTGCTTTATTCTCATCTAACCAATTATGCGTTTTATATCCTTCATATAGATTGCCGTTTATGTCATAAACATAGCTTCCAAAATAGAAAAACCTTGTATTACGTTGATTTATCCATACCTTTAATCTTTCCCAAAAGTCCTTTACTGAACTATCATGAAATATTTTATTTGTGTATAATGATGTTTCCATATTATATCCATTTATATGTTTTTAATGTTTCTCTATCAACATCATATCCAATAAAGTAACCGCCTTGTTTTAATGTCATTCTTCCAATAGTACCACTTCCCATGAAAGGATCTAAAAGAATTTTTCCATTCAAATCAAAAGGAAAAAGGATATCATGAACTAAATCCTTTGGCCAAAAAGCAGAATCTAGAACATTTGAATATGAATATGACGGTTTTATGTGAATCTTTTCTATTGCATCATGTTGAGTCATACTTTTTCCAAAAACAAGAATCTGCTCACAGGAAGAATGAAATCTTTTATTCATATCTTCTCGTGGAATACAACTATTCATTTTAATATCATCCTCTCCAACAGCAATGTATGGGAAAGAACATATAAAATCCAAATTTACAGAGAGGGCTTTATCCTTAATAAATTCTGCTCCATATATGATTTTACTTTCCATTACAATCATATCAGCAACATCAACGATAAAGAAACCATCATCCTTCAATACTCTTGATATTGAGCCAATCACTGTAGAACACAAGTCATCAAAATCATTGAAATCAAGAGAATCGTGATATGAATTATATTTATGGCTAATGTTGAATGGAGGACTAGTAATGACAAAGTCTATAGTTTTGTCCACTACTTCGGACAAAAAGCGAGAGTCCTTATTATAAACTCTATAACTATCTATTATTCCCATGTCACAACTTCAATTGGATAAATAATTTCATTGTCTTTTATCACAATCTCTCCTGTAAGACCATCATAGGTAGTTCCATTTATGTCCTCACCATTTTTTCTTGCAGAGACGATAGCCGATACTCCATCATAGCACAACATAGCACTTGGGACGCATTTAACTCCAAATCTTTTATAATAATCATCCCTAAAGGCCTTATAATCCCCGCTATCCTTAAAATCTACATAATGAACGCCGTGCGCATATTCTCCAGCGATTGAATTTATGTAATCATAAGAGAATGCGTCTGTAGTAATAATCTCATTTTTATATCCGTTTTGTCTAAGAAATTTAACCAACAATCCAAGTGTTTCAGACATACTTCCCAAATAAATTACATCAGGTTTTGCACCAATTGCTTTTAGTGCAGTTTCTCTAAGAGCAGTTTCATCAATTGCTGCCGAATAACATAAGGTACTATTCTCTGGCAAAAGTTTTGAGAAAGAATCATAACATGTTTGGCCAAATACATCATTTGAATACAATACGGCTATCTTATCATGAATTACATCATTACTGATTAAATAATCTATCAACGCTGAATTCTCTTGATCAGCCGATGGTAAGTTCCTAATGGCAAATGGATTATCTTTTAGATCTAGATAGACTGGAGCAATCAGCGTTACCTCTGCCTTTCTAATAATGCCAGAAGCAGCATTTACGATAGAAGATAATTCACAATACAGTATATCACATTTATTGATATCAATAAGTTTTTTTATGGCAGTGACTCCAGATCTCACATCAGACCTAGTATCTTCAATATAAAATTCTACTTCTTCATCGTCTCCATATTTTTCCTTTAAGAGTTTAATCGCATTGTTTTCGCTTTGTCCGAAATCAGATCCAAAGCCTGTCAGAGCAATAGCGGCTCCTATTTTTAGATGATTCTTTGTTGACGTTGTTTTTGGTCTGTTACAAAAAGCTATTATTCCAATTGCAACAGCTATAAAAATAAGAATAATTAAAGATTTTACTTTCATTGCTCTATTTCTCTATTATTTGTTAAACATTATTTTTTCTATTTCTTGGATGTCTCTGTTGCCAGAGAGCTTGTTTAATTGTCCTGTCTGCATGATGGCGCAGCGGTCACAGAAGTTAACAGCCTTTGCGATGTTTTGTTCGATCAGGATGATGGTGATGCCGAAAGTGTCACGGATGGCCTGGAGCATGGTGTACATCTCTTCTACGGCCTTGGGGGAGAGTCCGGCGCTGGGCTCATCGAGAATGACAAGCCTCGGGTTGGTGGCAAGGGTCATAGCGAGCGAGAGCTGGTGTTTCTGCCCTCCGCTCAGTTTGTCTGCCATGTTGTGTTGCAGCAGCCTCTGGGGCTGTTGCAGCATGGGAATGATTTCCTTGAGCCTGTCGAGGGTTTCCTTGGGCTGCTTATAGAGCGCCAATTGCAGATTGTCCCACATGGAGATTGTCTTGAATACTCTGCCGCCCTGCTGCATGATGGACAGGCCGCGATGCGATAGTTGACTGGTAGACAGCTTAGTGATGTCTTCTCCCTCAAAGGTGATTAAACCTCTGCGGAAAGGAATCATGTTCATGATGGCTTTGCCCAGGGTGGATTTACCAGAGCCGTTGAGGCCGATGATGCCAACCGCTTCACCCTGCTGCACCTCCAATGATATGCCTTGCAGGATGTCAACATCCTTCTTGTAGCCACCCCACAGATCCGCTATTTTCAATATCTCGCTCATAGGCCCATATAGCTGTTTCGCACGTTTTCATTGTCGAGTACCTTGTCAGTATCTCCCACCGTGATAATCTCACCTCCGTCAAGATAGGCGCAGACATCTGCCACCTTCCTAACGAAATGCATATTATGCTCAATGAGCAACACGGTGAGGCCTTCTATTTCTTTCATCTCCTTGACTATCTGCTCTATCGTATCAATATATATAGGATTCACGCCCGACGTAGGCTCATCCAGCAACAACAGCCGGTCGTCACCCATCAACATACAGGCCAACGACAAGATGCGCTGCTCGCCATAAGAGAATTCCGCCCCATCCTGGTCAAGCAAATTCATGTACTTATTGCCCTCGCCGAAGATGCGCGTGAGGATTTCTCGCGCCTGTTCTTCCTTCTTCTGCTCGGCCTGTTTCCATTTGTTACGGAACAGCAATGACGAAAACGGCATCTCACCTGTCGTGTCGTCGGATGCCAGCTTCATGTTTTCCATCAACGTCAGACCTCCCATGAGCTGACCGTCCTGGAATAAGCGACCTATACCCATCAACGAGATGCGATGGGCAGGGATGCGGTTAAAGTTATGCCCCTCGAACAGCACCTCGCCAGTATAGTTCTTCTCAAAGCCCGAGATGATATTGAACAAGGTTGTCTTGCCCGTTCCGTTGCCACCGACGAGTGCCGTAATCTTTCCTTTCTCGACATCAAGATTAACACCACGCAGCAGGTCGAATGTCTCGTTGTGGGCATTCGTGAAACTGATGTGGATGTCCTTCAGTTGCAGGATATACTGAGGTTGCTCACTCATCTCACTACTACTTCAATATAGTTTTGCCCCACAGACCTTGAGGACGGAAATACATGACAAGTACCAGCGCCAGGCCATAGATGATCTGACGCAGATTGGCGGCGAACGCATCGGGCAACCCCACAAAACGCAACAATTCAGGAAGCAGTACGACAAAGGCTGCGCCCAGGACGGGTCCCTTAGTGTTGCCGATGCCACCGATAAACAGGGCACTGATAATAAAGATGCTCTCGTCGAGCGTGAAACTGGTCGGGTCGATGTAGCTCACGTAGGAAGCATAGATAACACCTGCAAGTCCCGTAAACGCAGCTGACAAGAAAAAGGCCCATGCCTTGAATTTAACTGTATTGCGGCCTAATGCCTGGGCGGTCTTTTCATCGGCACGGACGGCATTCAGTACCCGCCCGAAAGGAGAGTTCACCAGATGCCTGAAAAGTAACACGACAACTGCCATCACAACCAATGACAAGAACAAATATCCATAGATTCCCGAAATTTCAAACAGTCCGAACAATTTAATAGAGGGAATGCCTGGGATGCCATACGGGCCACGTGTGACATCCGTCCAGTTATACAAAACTGTATATACAATCAGCTGGAAGCCCATCGTGGCAATGATAAAGTAATCATCCTTGAGCCGTACCGAGGCATAAGATATCAGGAAACTGAAAGCCCCTGTGAATAACATCACCAATGCCGCAATCACAACAAACGGCAGGTTAAACTGCATCAGGAAATAGGTACCGATATAGGCACCGATGCCATAGAATGCAGCCTGGCACATGGTCAGGAGGTTAGCGACACCGATGGTCAAGTTGGCACTCAACACCAGCAGGATGTAGATGTTGAGCATAATGATGATATGAAAAACGTATTCCATAGACTACACGGTGCGTTGTTTGTATCCAGCGATGCCTTGAGGCCGCAAGAAAAGGAAAATCAACAAGACAAGGAAAGTGACAGCGTTCTGCCAGTTGGATGCAAACGCATACACCGTCAACGACTGTAACACACCCAGTAAGATGCCTCCGATGATACAGGTATTAAACTTCCCCACTCCACCGATGATCATCGCCACCATGGCATTGATCATCACACTCATACCCATATTGGGATCCAACCCCACATCATAAACTGTAAGGCAACTGGCAATGGCAATGAACGCTCCACTGACAAGAAAGACATTGGTTCTGGTCATTGTTGTATCGAAACCAAGCGTATCGAACAACGTCTCATCGGCGCTCAAAGCCCTCAGCTTGAGGCCCCACCTCGTCGATAACAACAAAATCACAAAGCCGAGGATAATGAGTCCACCCACCAATGCTTCATACATCTGTGGCTGGGTAATGATGATGTTGCCCCAATGTAGCGGCATCAAGATTTTATTCTCGATAACTTTAGTCTCATTGCCGAAAAACATTGCTATCACATTGATAATGATTGTCATCATTCCTATTGATGCTATCATCATCACATTCATCGAAGCACTTCTGTTTTTCAAAGGACGGTAAACAACCTTTTCAGTCAGCAAGCTCAAGGCCATCGTCAAGACTATTGCCACGACAAATGCTACCACGACAGGAAGATCGACCGTCGATGACATCAGCCAAAACATATAGGCAGCAAAAACATAGATTCCCGCTGCGGCTATATGGAATATTCTAGTTGTATTGTAGACCAGCGCAAAGCCAATGGCCAACAGGGAATAGATGATTCCCGTGATCACGCCGTTTACCAAAAATTGTCCAATCATTAAATAATCATTATTGCGATGCAAAAATAATGAAAATTTTGAAATAAAATCGTGCAAAAGAGGTATAAATCGCTTGATAAACAAAAAAACAGGGCCACCATATCGAGAAGCGTCCAGTGGCGGCCATTCATGATGGCTAGAGAGAGATGAAAGAGGACAATCAAACATCAAGAGCCAGCAAGGGCGAATGGCCAGATTTCTCCTTCAACCATTCGCCCTTGACAACAAAGTATTTATCTTATTGTTGCTCTATGTTCCCTGCCTAATTCTCATCAAGAGAAGCATCGGGTGCGTCCTGAATTTCTGAGCCTTCTGGAGCATCCTGGACATCAAGAGATTCGGGAGGTTGTACTTCCTGAGGTTGTTCAGATTCAGGCTCAAATGTACCAGTAGGCTTCGGCAACTTGACCATGACAATGGGCGGGTCAATGTGCTGGGGATACTCCTCAGGCATAATCTTGTGAAGCTGCTGTCGAATGATGCCACGACGGTAAACAGCAGGCTCCAGACAGAACACGCGGAACAGTTCCCTGTACTCTTGTAGCTGTTTCTCGTCAAGTGCTTCTAAATGCGTGACATGTGGTAGCAGCAGTTTACAATAGGCTACAGCAAGTTTCTTCACCGCCTTGAAGTCGCGCAAGTCATATTTAGGATTCTTTGCTATCAATGCATCGAAGATGGCGGCATATTCGTTATGGGTACGTAACTGATGCAAAACACCTGAAAAGTACTCGGCATTGATGGTCCATCCTTTCAAGATAGATCCAGCCGACAATCGAGGTAATTTCCATCCTTCAATGAATCCGCTGATGCGGTCAATGACAGCAGCCTCGTTGAAAATGCCTGGCAATTCACGGAAATATTCGTCATTATAGGGTCTCATGTCATCGTCAAGGGAAATGTTACCCGTGAGCGCTACGCCGCATTCACTGGTGAAAAGCACATTGCTCACCGTGGCATTGCCATCTTCAAGATAACTCTTCATGATGGATTCCATTTCATCTGGGTCACTGAACTGGAATGTCGAAATCTCATCAATAACCATGGCGTCATGGAACTTGAGTGGCCCGAACTGGCGATTGGCAACATTATAGAACAGTTGAGCCCTGCTGACTCGTCCTCCACTGATCATCCATACGTGCTTGCTCAGGTTCTTGTACACATAGCTCTTTCCCGTGCCTCGCGGTCCCAGTTCTATCATGTTGAGCCGCGGTTCAACAAGAATAAGCAACCGAGAGATGAACTCCATCTTCTGTTCAAGAGATGAAAATGCGCTCGGGTCATATTCCATAGCAGCTATGAGCACATCCAACCACTCATCCATGTTGAACTGCTCGCGGCACGACCTATAGAAATCTAAATCGATGTTGCGGTAAGGATCAAACAGTCGGCACTGCGTCATCTCAATGAAGCCACCCTGTTGTCCTCGTCCAGTACCACTTGGCTCAATATAGCGGATGGTGATGTTTCCCCACTTCTCTCCGTCGCTAAAAGCATCTGCGGTTTCTGGATTCTCACGTTTCTCGGCAGCGAGGGCTGGCATCACGTAGGCTCCATCCACAATTTGGGCATCAGGAATAGAAAACTTGATGCGATTGCGATTCAAATCATTCTTAATGATGAAACGGGTGGTCAGATTAATGACATCTCCAGACATCAACCGGGCTGAGAGTTTGGTCAGGTCTGGCATCTTCTCCAATAAATATGCAGTTAGGCCATCAGTATCAACAGAGCCATCAGGCAGAGAGAAACGTTGCAGGACATAGTCGCGGACAAATGACGGAAGATTACGTCCACCGAACAGGTTATTGGCAGACAGGTCCTTCATCACGGCCGCATCTCCAAAAACATCTTTAATTGTGTTACAAATAGTATTCATAATATCGTAATTTTTTGAGTTTTATTCAATTAGAAAGAATCGTCCATGTCAAAACCTCTCATTCTCTTGAGCGGGCGAGGAGGCGCAGGCTGAGGTATCGGCTCGTTGTCTGTTGGAGGATGAATCTCACCCTGCGGTTTGATTTCCGGTGGCGGTATTCGACGACGGGGAGTCTCATTGGGCCGCTCCTCCTGAGGTTTTGACGGGTTGTTATGAATGACTGTTTCTGGGATAACACTGGGAGGAGGAACCCTGCGACGACGACCAGAACGACGAGGCTTAGACGGAATCCGGGGGTCCTGTCCAGGTGATGCAAGATGCGAAGCATGTCGTGCGCTAGAGCCAAGTGCAAGTTTCACTGTATCGATCAAGGCACCAGATTTAGCCTGCATGACGGTTGCCCTCAAGTTTCCCGACAGGCTCGTTTGAGCGGTATGGTCTATCACCAAGTAACCAGTGCTATTAGAAACTGTGACTCTTTTCTGCCAGTCAAAACTATGATAAAACCATTGTATCCCAACACTTCTTGACATAGTTTTCTTAGGCTTGACCACAACAGATTGGAACTGTGGTTTCATGTCCAATTTAGCGCAAGCCACCTCTTCTTCAAACTCAAGGTCACGAATTTCAATTTCGACTCTGGTCCCGTCTCTCATATCAAGGATATCATGCACGACATACCGCCAGTAAAAATGCATCAACATCTTTATCAGGCATCTGTGCAACCAAATCTTTGTCCTCAAGGAAAATGAGGGCTTTCTCTTGCGCAGTTCAGCCTCTGTAGGTCGTAATATTTTAATCAGTAACCTGAGCATATCCGTTGTCTATTTATAAACATCAAAAATCTTGCCATTTTTAATTTCTTATTGATAATCGCTTACCAGATAAATAAATGCCGAATAACCCACCAGAAGGCAGTAAAGACATTCATATTGTTCCAAAAAGTTACTGCAAATAGATTATAATTAAACACCATCCACACTGCGATGTATAGCCTCGGAAACCATATCGTGGAGAACTGGTGGATATCGGGCTGTTTGGAGCGTGTCTCAATGATGAAACGGACCAAATAGAAACCCAAAGTCATTCCGAGAATGATATCGAATAACCATGTGTAGCGGTGGTCAATTAAACAACGGAGGGCGAGACCGAAGTAGGTGAGATAGGGAAAAGTGTAAGGCGCTAACGAAGTGAACGGTTTTGACCATTTGGATCCGCTGCTCAAAATGTGGCCAGAGTTTTGTTTAACTACCTTTTCATGCACATCACGCCCTAGAAGAATCGCAACTTTCTCGTGAATTGACTCATGGGAATCAGTTTCAGTATATTTCAAGACACCTTGAAGCCATTTGGAACGTGGCGCCAGGTATTTGCGCAAAATGGGATAAATAGCGATGCCCAACATGAACCACCAGTACTTACCCAAGTTGAAGTTATTAAACACATTGGGCCAACTCAAGCGGCTCCACTCGAAACTCTTCCAATCGGGCACCAGCACATGTTCCACTGTCACAACCCACATCTCACGCAGCAGCAAAGCCAGCAGCACTGCCAGTACCACACACCACAGATATATGGAAACGTTTTTCTGTATCATAATTTGTTTTTGCTATTATTGGATAGCCTCATCTCTGGTCCCTTTTTTCTGGTAGATGGGATTCTGGAGTATCAATAACTTTTAGGGCATAATCCAGCTCCATCAAGTTGATCATGACAATAACAGGCACTGTAATATAGGTTATGCCATCCTGCTTTATAGATGGGCACTGAAGCTTTATTACAGTGTCATTGATTGACTTTACCTGAAGTTTCTTGTTAAATGAACTTGCTAGTGTGTCCAGTTCTGCCACTAATTCCTTTGATGTGGAAGTAGAACCGATGGGTAATTGTAATGTGGCTTTGTTGCTGAATAAGCCAGCGCCATTAAATTTCAATTCCTTCTTGTCCATCAAGTGCTGTAAACTATCCTGCCTGACGTTAATGAATAATTGTTCGGATCGCATATCCTTGTCAACTTTTTCAATGGGCATAGTCGGACTAAGTCCAGATAGAAGAAGCCCTCCGATGCCTAATAAAACCAAGCCAGACATAATAAATCTGACAATGTTGACATGATCTTTTATATACCTAATTTTAGGGGCGAGAACATCAACAATTCCCACTAATGCTATCAGTGCCACCAGAAAAGAGATGACAATTATCATATTTCCGATTAAGAGTATACACATAATTAATTGCCTTTTATTGATTATCCGAAATATTGAAAAACTTACCAAACTGCTTAGACTGTATGACCCGCTCGACTGTTCCGGTCTGGAAAAGTTGTTTGCGATTACCACTGATTTTATCCATAAACATGTAGATGACATAAAACTTTAATGGATGGCCGCCAACATAGATTTGATCATTTTGGATTCTTGCGTGGCGCATGTCACCATTGGTGATGATTACTGCGAGCAGACCCGTCTGGCCGTTACCATTCTTGTCGCGGTTGATCGTTCCGGTTTTAGCATACACATACAAGCCTTGTGGCAATTGAATGCGATTGAGGTAACGGGCTGTGCCTCCGATGTAATGCATTTGCATACCATCAATGACCTCATTGCCCTCAGGCATTGCGCACCGATGCAATCCTTGATAGAAGCTGTGAGGCCCTTGAAGCATGTTAAGGAACTCACCGGTGTTGCGGTATGCTGGAGCTTCAAAGTCAACCTTTGAAGCAGTGGTTGGGCCACTGACCCTGAACTTGAAGTTCTTGTCCAACATAAATAGGCGGCTGAACATTTCTCCCATCTTTAACGGAGACACATTGATGAGACGCCTCATGCCCAAGGAGAATGATTTTATCTGCATGGCGTAAGACAGTTCTAGGCTATCAGCGCGGGAGGGGAAGTCAATGAATGAGGGTTCCGGGACAACCCATCCTTCATAGGGAACCATCCATCGGCGCTTTTTGGCGTCGGGCTCTATCATCTCAAAACAGTGCAAGGACGTTGCCCTTAACAATGGGTCGAGTGTGTTATCGTTCAGATAGGCTCTATTTACACCAGTCGGCTCGGCATAAACACCATAGTTGCCCAGGAAGCGCTTCATTAAAACAGGCTCTGCGTCAGCACCCTGAGGTTGGAATATAGTGGAGAAGGATTGCAAACGCCCTCCGCGCCTCACAACAGGAAATTCGTTAATTCCATATCTGCTGAAATCGCCATTAGCATTCTTGAAAACCCCATTTTGTAATGTGGCTTCGGAGAATGAACCAAGGAATGTAACGACAGAATTAAAGAAGTTACTTGACTTATAGAGGTACTTTGTGACATCAAATTCTTCGCCAATACGGGGTTCATCCCCGAATACAGACTTAAAAGTCTCTTTGTCTCGGAATTTTTTTCCTGCATATTGTGTTACGCCATCAATTATCAGATTATCTGGAATCGAGCCGACGAGGCGGAAGTTTTCCCAATCCTCCCTAACCGTTGATGCTACAGCTCCAAATGTCAACGGCTTGAGCGATGAGCCTGGACCATATAGAACAGGCTGCAGGTTGAAGTTGCCGTTCAGACCACGATCATCACTATAATCGGCGAATAGGTAGGAATACTGCTGCAAGCGGTTGATTTGTCGCCAATCATTGGGGTCAACATGGTATAACGGATTCTCGTGGTAATCGGGCATTGCTACAATCTCTCCATCGCTGTTGCCTACAAAGACACTGAGATTGTGCTGTCGGTTGGGAGATAATCCCTGGTTAATGCTCTCCATAAACTGATATAGATTCTCAGTCAGGTCATAGTCAAGCGACACCATGTGATTTTCAAATACTGCTTGTGGCGCCATAGCCACGGAATCGCTCATCACCATGGTCACGTAATTGGAGTAGGGGCGGGCCCAGAAGAAGCATTCTCCCAAAGGATAGATATAATTGCGATGGCCATTGATCCATACATTCTTGGCAAACACATGGTAATTGTTATCTGGCAGGGAAACTCTCACCGTGCCTCCTGACTCAATAATGTCAGCTCCGGTATTCTTGTCAAATTTTATCGTAGTGATTCCATCATGGGGAAGGGTGTCTAATTGGTTGAGTCCCCGTGATATGGAGATTTGCTCATTGGCTCGGAAGATAATCTGGTCATTCTCTCCCATTAACCAGGATGCAGGTATGCGTGCGAGAGTGAAATGATCATTGTTGTAATACGTTCCTGACACGTTGTGCCCCGTACTGCTAGTGAGGAGTAGCTCGTTGCTCGCAGCATCCTTAGCGATAATGCTGCCTCTCCATGCCGCATCGCCCATCACAGGAATGCTGAAATAGTCCTTATTGATATAGAACTGCAAGTACCCTGTCGATCGGTCTCGTTTCAAGTAAATGATATTATAAGGACTATTGTGCTTGGAATATGATTCCGCATAGGCCTCGACTAAACTGTTTGTGAAAGTCGCGCCAGTAACCGACTCGTCTCTTGCTTTGGCTATGAGGGACTTGAGTGCGGCATTGTCACTATTAGCGCCACTATCTACATAAGCGATATAATCATTGATGAATGATGTGAAATCGCCAGATTGAAGCATGCTGCGGTTTTCATTAAGTGCCTTTACATTGGCTGCTCGTAACGATTTGTTTCTCAGTTTTGCCAAGTGCAGGCTGCGACTCTGAACCTGATAGTCAAAGAAGAGCTCATTGATCGTATTGACAAGTTGCCTTTCCTCGCTGTTAAAGAGTGAGTCTTGAGGGAACCTGATTTCGAGCGTTACATTGTCGCTTGCCATGGCAAGGTATGCGCCAGTATTCGTTTTCCTTGCATTGAGGAGATCCATTAAGGGATTGTAAAGTTTGTTCCCATCGGGAATGTATGGGAACTGCTTACCCTCGCCATTGATTAGCAAGAGGCAGTCATAGGAAGAAGCTCGCTGCGAAGGAGAGTTGTCTTCCTCGGATTCCACACCCAAATAAATGTTGTTATTGAAATCCCTCATCAATGCCTTACCGGCATTGTTCCTGCCGTTATTATTGCCAAGAATCACTCGATTATACATTCCATTGGCTTGAATCTGGTAATACTTGAGTAATTTGTTGTGGGCATACATCACTTTTTCAACATGATCCAGTTTAAGCAGGTATGCGTCCTGATTCTTGTTCTTGCGATTCTCACCGACGACAAAGTGAATGGTTACAGAGAACAATACCATTATTACAGCGAAGGTAACAGCAAATTTTCTCTCGTTTTTGTTGAATGCAGGCTCTGTAGACGTGTCATGGGGGCGGGATAGGATACTTGCCAGCAAGAGTAGGAACAGAACATAATAGATGGTCATCTTGGACGTGATAGACAGCATCGGAAAATCTTGGCCGAAGAAGATGAACCTATTAGTTACCGACATCCAAACAAAGATGCTCTGCATCAGTATCAACAGCAGTGCCCCGATGGCTATGCTGCGCCATGCCAGCAGATGCGCTTTCTCGGGGTCCACAGGTTGCCGCATGGCAATGATGAATACAGCCAGCATCAGCAGGAAAAGCCAGGCCGCATAACTCATGCCATGTTCAGCAATGCCAAATCTCAAGAAAGATAAGTCGGTCGATTGGGCACCCCACATGGCTCCAGTTTTGTTCATGGGCAGTAACTTGAAATAGGTGTCATTGCCCGTTGGACGATGGTTATAGTAATAATCAAGAATCCATTGGTTCTCAGATGCTTGTCTGAATCTTGTAATTTTCTTGCCATCACTAACGCGTTCATTGTTAAGAGTCTTGTCCCAATCTTCAACAAGGACCTTAGTACGGTAACGGATATGAGTGAAATGGCCGTCAGGTCCGAGTACTTTTCCATACAATCCCGTTGAGAGGGCCACAACAGTGGAGATCGCAATAGCGCCAAGGGCTATCGTAATGATGGTGCGGCGCTTGACTGGTGATATCGCTAATAGCGGATTAGCTTTGGCCGAAGGCTTGGTAAAGAACAACTCGCGGAACAGCCAAACAAAAAGTCCAATCACTGCAGCCATGATTATTATGATGGCAATATTACCCAGCACAGGACTATTCATGAGCAGAGCCAGAAGGTTGGGCATGAAATAGAACAATGCTAAGATCAGTGTCAGGCCAAATATAGCAGCGGCCCACCACCAGAGTTTATTCTTTGTCTGATAGTTCAAGTAACGGATATAGACAAGATAATACCTCACCATGCCATATAACATGAACATGATACCGAAGCCCGCATCAAGTAAGAAGAGCAAACCCAAGTGGACGGCATAATTGAGTACAAAGGGGAAACGGAAATTGAAGCGAAGGTTGCTAAATGCATAGCCTTTCCTTTCCTCTATAGGTAATTGCTGATAGATGTATTCATAAACCTTCTCTACATAGACGAGGACGAATAACATCTCAATAATGAAATAGGTGGCTACCGGCAACAACACCTGGAATCCTCGGGGAATAAACATCAAGGAAACAAATTCAACTATCGCAAGTGCTGGGGGTAGAAGTAGAGCCCATCGTAACCATGAAGGCTTTTTTATTTTTTCAAACAGGGCGGGGCGGGGCATATCGTCGTCCCATTTTTTCCTGTAAATATAAACCGCAGCCTTTACCAATACTCCCATAAACAAAACGAATGGAAGATATTTTGTCAAGTGATTGAAAACGTCTGCATTCTGGATGAAAGACAGGAACTCAAGTCGTGTCACATTCTCAATTGGCGGGAACGAGGACAAGCGCCAACACAGGATGTAACGTGTTGTAAGCAGCACAAACAAAAGCACAATACAAGCCATCTCTGTTGTTGTGCCGATGCGTTTAGGTTTGGAATTATTATTCTTACTCTTATGGTATCGTGTGAGAACAGCCATGATAGAGGCTAATAAGAACATCAGTAGAATTGTTCTCAGTAGAGGCTTAGGCTGAAAAAGAGAAGTTCCCTTGAAGTCTGTCAGTTGCATGACTGCTTGAACGTCGCTCGTGTGCTGGCAATCAATCGTGAACTCCTTGCCAGCCTTGACTAACGTGTGATGGTTGATCATCATCTGAATCGAGTCCTCAGTCGAACCACGCACAAAGGTCATCTCGGCATTGAATAGGTGGTTGTTGCCATTTTCTCTCTTATTGGCATCTATCTGTTGTACATTGTACAAAATATTGTACTCTATGGGATTATTGCGATGACAAATAGCGTTATTGGACGATGTGACAATCATCTCGGTTTGCTCCTTCTCGTTGGGTAGTGGTTTATACTGCGGTAAATCAAAGAGCAATTGGCCTTTCTCGTTGAATGTCATGGGCTGAGTGCCATTTGTGCCAAATCCGATGAAGAAATAATCGCCAGGGTATAATGTAACACGTTGGGCCTCATTGGACTGGCACCTGTTGATCAATGTGGCGGTTTCGTTCTGGCGAGTCTGTTCGAGCAAATATTTTTGGTCTCGATAACTTTTATGATGAAAGCGTGCGGCCCAACGTAGATATGGTGCATAATTATTGAGTGTGTAGGGACCCTCGGCTGTTCTGTAACGTTCTCGGGTTAACTGATATCCTGCCAGGTCATTCCCAAATTCGGCCACTACCTGTGAAGGAATTAGTGTGGTCAATGGTAGGCTCTTCTGGATGAAGTAATGGATTGATGACGTGTCACACCAGATGACTTGTCCAATAGAATCGCTGGAAGAAACCGTGAATACATATAAAGCCCTGTCGCTGGCAGGGGAGATTGACCAAGTTGAATGTGGCTCTTCTATGATCTGCAGTCGGAGGTCACGCCGAAGGCTGTTGTTACGGAACAGGTATCCGTCATGAGGCATGCTGTCAAGTGCGGCATTGGCATTATAGGCGGTTTCGTGGCCCGCCCTGCGCACAAATAGTGAACGGTGCAAGCCGTTAGCCTGAAGGATGACTGAATCCACTTTGCCATCAGCATTCAGCGCCATCTGCCATGACAATTGGCCTGTCGTGGCCGTATCTTGCAGTATTGCATCATTGCCACGTCCATAAAGGATACCCGTTGGGGATACTTGAAATCCCTTGAGAGCCAAGGCATGATGATCTACGTTGTTATAGATGCCCCCGCGACTCTCATAGTAGTTGACATAGACCATGATAGACATCAAAGCGACTGACATATAGGTTGTGATCATTGCAATGGGAGAATAGTTGATTTCCTCACCCTTGCTTACCTTTGCTTGGCGACACAATGTGCTCATTAAGAGCACATAAACCGTGACAATCGCGAAATAATAGGTCAGCGAGAAGTGGCAGTTCTTCAACAAGAAGAACGCCACTATGCATACCAGAAATGAGAGTCCGTAGATTTTAAATTTATACATGACAGATCTTGTTTTTGGAGATTATTGTTTATTGCCAGTTTGATCAGATGCGGATTTCCGGTCTAGATTTCTGGTGGCCGTTGTGTCAAGGAACTGGCAGATGGGGTCAGTCGCAGTCGCTCCCACGCTATCAATGGGATTCGACACCCATGTGGATGTGTCAGATGGGGCTCCTGGTAGTTTTTTTGCTTGATCTGGTGACTCAATCATTTGCCGCAGAGTGAACAATCCGACAATGATACATGTTGCAACCGTTATAAAGAAAATGGTTGAGATTATGGCAAAAGCGTGTTTGTTCCACCATTGGCGCAAATGCTTTTTATAAGGAATCAGTTGTTTGCTGCGAGGACTCTTGGCTTTAGCCAGTTTAGACTTCGTGAATCCCAGTTCTTGAGCGTCAACTACCCACTGATCCTCACCGATGGTAACAATTGAGTGTGTGGGATTAAAAAACGCAACTTTTTTACCCTTGTTGATGCATTGCACCCTGAGTTTATCAGCCAGGTAATCAACAATAACGATAGCGCGTATTCCTTCGCAGATCGCTTCCATCCTGCCTCTGGCCCGTTCTCTGGCACCAACGCTCTTTCCCTTGTTTATCAAGTGGTCATAGAGATTCTCTTCAGCAACAAGTTTATATTCATCAAAGAATGATGACTCAAGTTTCTCTCCCTTTTCCAGCTTTTTGAGTATTAACTGTTCAAGAGCGAGATAAGGAATAGTAACTCCAGAAACGCTCTTCGATCTCAACCAGCGGTTATTATATCCTAATCCGAAGAATACGACTTTGATGACGAGGTTTGGTTCGCGTCCCGAGAATGTCTCAATAATAAATCGACTCATATCTCAATGTTTTCTATTAATGGCACTGCGTTAAGATGCTGTCCCCTATTCGTTTTCAGACAGGCGGTATCCGGATAGCAGTATGTCAAGATTGTTGATGCCCCATTGTCGCAAAAGCCTGTTAAGAGCGATGACTTCCATGGGCGTTTTATAGGGATTCTCGGTGGGGGCTTGGGCTGAGGCAAGCATTGCTGCACGTTCTCGATTGTCAAGTCCCACACTATCCACATTCTTTTGCATATCACTGGTGGCATTAAAATCCCCTTGACTCACAGGCAGGAAATCCTTGAGCCAGATGCCCATTTCAACTAGCAACTTTCCTAGCTTTGGAATCCGCTCATTAAAATTGTGCTCATCAAGACCGTTACACAGCTCACGGTATTGAGTGGTGAACTTCTCGTTAGCCTTTTTTAGTATAGTGTCATTGTAAGATACTGGGTGATCTGCTGCTTGATGTGCTGGTTTGGAGTCAGTTGACGAGGTTTTGGTCGGCTTCTCGGATTTAAACGTGACTTCCACGGGTTCATCGGCTACGAAGTCATCTCCATGGCTGAGTTGTTCGGCAAGCGATATTGTTGCTGAGCGGGTTGCCTCGATTTCTTCACCGATTTGGCGCCACATTTTTTTCATCAGTCGCATGCTGTGCCAGTGCAGAATAATCGCCTGTATTGCTACTGCCAATGCAATGCCTGATATTATGATTAAAACAGTTATCATTTTTATAAAGTCTTATTGATGAATTGTTTTTTGTTAATCTGCGTCAAAGTCTGATTCGTCAGCATCAAAGTCTGATTCGTCCGTAGCGTTATTATATGTACCTTGAGAGGGCTGGGGCGTAGAAGTTTTCTCCGCATTGGTGTGAGCAATTTCAATAAAAGCAGCAAGAACCTCATCAAGGACTGGCATATCGGGAAGCAGGCCTCCTGTGTGCTCAGTCACTGGGAATAACGTCTCAGTAACAAGGTCTTTCTGATTCTGGTTTATGCCGCGGTTAAAGTCTTGTGATCTTGTAGCCTCACGCAACAAGAAGTCTCTTCCATCATAATAAACTCTTACCTCACCGCGCGATTGCTGGTAATTGTAAGTGTAGTGATGGCAACCAATCATGAATGTATTGGTGCCTTGGCGCAATCCGTCTATTGCATGGCCCTGAACCAACTTCAGAACTTCGGCACGTTCAAGTTGGGCCACTTGCGGCCGTCCGCTCAAGATTTCATCGGCAGCATCCTGCTGCGATAGACGTTCCCCAGTGGACTCAACTTTCTTTTTCCACCAACCCTCGAATGAATCGAATATACTTTTTTTACGTCGTTTAGAGCCCCCCCCAGGATTGGAAACCTTAGAGGAATAGCGCTGTTTTAAGCGAGGCCATCCGACTATACTCATGTTCATCCGGTCAAATTGCATGCTGCGGTTGAACGGGCCTTTAAGGCAAGCGGACTTTTTATGGGCATCATCCATGAAAGCCACATCAATATCATGATTAATCGTCTGGAGGTCTTCAATCATTTTTGTGGTCAAAATTTTGCTTTTTGCCCCACGACCTGAGAAAATCACTCGATCTAGATTAACATCTTCATCATATACATACTTTAATTTCTCGATTAACATAGAAGACACCTGAGCTGCATATTGATTGATAATGCAGTCATGTTCATCCAGAACACAGTCTTTTGAATTGGCATCTCTCAGAATTTCGGTAATCTTTTCTATAGTTAGTGCTCCAATTGCCGTCAATCCAGTTAGGCTGATAGAGCTCAGGAAATCGGTAAGTGTCAGAGGGCCATCGGGTCGGCATTTCAGTTGTTCCAATTCGCGGTAGAGTTGATTCTTTTTAGCACGATCCCGATGATAGGCCATATTCTGGATGGCATGTTTGGTGTCACTTTTGTTAGACTTAAGTCGGCATGCTATCTGGTTTATGACAGAGGCTAGTACTGCAAAGGTCATCACATTGCCAGCACCAACTAAACCCGAACGCGCAACGCGATCCATGGTGATACCGCTATCGGGTGTGGAAGATATCCTCAATACCGAGAAATCGGACGTTCCTTTGCCGATGTCTACAATCAAGAGATGCTTCCCGACATCAGTTTGATGAAAATTGCTTACGTCATATTCTCCAAAAAACGAGGCATCGCTCTCACTGAAGGTCGCAACCTCCACATCGCCAACGATGCGTGAATTGTCATCATCGTCTAGATTTCCTGGTGGCTGAATAGCAGTTAGTGATGATTTTACGTCATCAATGAGCTTGATGTGAATATCGGACAACATAGTCTGGGTATAAGTATTAGGAACCAGGAATGTGACTTTGCATGCTACTGCAGGTTCACTTATCGTTTTCTTGATGTTCCCAAAAACCGTTTCAAAGAAAAATTTTAATATCTCCGACCGGATTTCTTCAGATTTTTGATATAAACTTACAGTGCCACGATTGACAGTGATGTAAGGCACTTGCACATCGGGGTAATCCATGATTTTCATGTTGGGCAAGGCCACTTCACCCCCCGTCGATAGCATTGTCATTAAATCGGCCTCCTTATTAATGAAGGTCAAGTGAGACTTCGCAATTGTCCTTGATGGAATATTTTTATTGATGAAGAACAGGGAACGATAAAGTGTCTCATCACTAGGCTCATACTGATAAATATCATTATCTTTAACTCCACTTAACGAAAAAGAATCTTTTATCGCACGGAAGAGTTGCATTCTGTTACCAATGTGAAATGCATTTAATTTTCGAGATAAATACCAGATCTGTGACGCCTCGGAGCCAAAGTCGATGACGATGTCATAGATGTGGTCCTTGTTGGCGATATTTAGCGAGAATCTATAATGCAATTCATCATCATCGATGATGATGACTAAAGTCACATTGACAGTTGATACTAATCTCAATTGATGGTCAATTTCGCCTAAATTCAAAGACACATGTGCGTCTTCGATTTCCAATTCGTCGATTATTGCATTCTGCAATTTATTATCACTATCTGCTTCTTGTTTCTTAAGGACAAGTTTGACCTCGGCATGATGCTTTACTGGGTCACAGGTGACAATGCTGTCTTGAGTATCAATTTGATAATAGGCATCATCATTGAAGCCGTTGTCAGGGTCGAAGCCGTACACTGCAGGCTCAAAACTGAATAATTCGGCATAATCGGTGCTATCCGTCTCTATAATGTAGCACGGCGACACTTCGGGACTCTTTTCTAAGCGAGCCACCTTGTAATTATCATTTACGATGTAAGGAATACAAATCATTTCTTTTCGGGATTAATTAAGTCGGTTAGAGATATTTCTTTATTGGCACTTGGGTTATTGGCATTGAGGCGCGCTATAGCTGTGTCAATGAGTTCGTTCAGATAGGGAATGAAAAAACTCTTGTTATACACATTGCGGTAGTAACTTGTCTGCTTCAATTGTGCGATATAGCTTCTAGCGGTTTCTACGCCCTTGAAAGGACTCCCTAACGAACGGTCATTGGCAGCGGCATTTAACACAGCCATGACTGAATCGTAATAGTCATGATAGTTCTCAAATAGCTCGCGGAATTTCTCCTTGTCATTCTCAAGGGAAGGGGTGGTTATCATATTCAGACGCTTGATCGCCTCATCGTAACGATTCTTGCTATAAGGATATTTAAGATAAGTACGCATTAGGATAAGCGTATTGATGTCGCCATTTTTTACATGTTCTTCGAGTTCTTGTTGTCGTTGAAGGGCTTCATCAAGTCGATGCAATGTCCTCGCTAAGGAGTCCTCGCGTTGAGCAAGGAGGCTATCCAATTGTGTTACTCGAAGCCTCAGACTTTCGGTAACAGGGTCTTCAATCTCATCTGAGATCACTGGCTGCGAGATCTCAGTTGTGTCCTGAGAGCATTGTGTGCCAGTTGCATCTTGTGCGTCAGCCATGACTGGAACACATAGCATTGGCAGCAAAATTGTTATCAGTATGATTATTCGATTATTCATAATGCATTTATAATTATGAGGGAGAGTTTAACTCAAAATAAAGATCTGCTTGATTCTTCAATATGTCTAAATCGTGACTCGTGTGGCTCGTGCCGTATACTTCATTAGCATAATCGCTGTATTCCTTTATTTCTTGGGCTACATCATTAAATGTAGACCTGTCGTAGCATGAGGCTAAGCTATTAACCCTCTCTTGGAGATGCTTGAAATGATTACTTTCGAGTTTTTGGGGAAGCTCGTCGCTGAGCGCTCTGATCAAACTTGTACAATTCTTGAAATAAACACATTTAGCATAAATCTTTGCAGTTTCTATTTTGCTGCGTGAATCATCAAGTGAAACGAAGTCGGTGTTTTCTGCCAGTTTTTTCGCATCATTGTAAGTGCCAATGATAATCTTGACGCTGTCAACTTGAATTCTGAGGTCTCCATCAAGTGTATATTTACGGGTAGTTTGGTGCCGCAGGCCCTTAAGAAGATGTGCTCTTTCATTTAAAGCAACATTTTTCTTTTCGCTCCATGAAGCGCCTTCAAAATATTCACGAGCGCTTCTCAAGAAAAGCGGCGTATACTTATTAACCAATTCCTCGATGATCGTGTCGGATTGACCGATGGTAATCAGTTGCTCGCCACTCCAAAAACGTGCTGCATGCAACGTGTAGTCAAAGACCGAATCGGCACGGCTGTTCGTCGGATGTTGTTCCAGGCTCATCACGTCATCATGCAAACAGATGAGATGCAAATTCTCAAACTCAGTCTGCATGGGCGGTTGGACGATACTTTTTGCAAAATAGGCAACGCCCAGCACTAGCCCTGCCAGAGCAGCCAATAACAATAAGATTTTTAAAAACCAGTTCATAATTGATTAATCTCTCTAGAGCCCTCCTTCATAATCGTCGATACCTCCTGAGACTGGCGGGTTGATGTTTTGCCCGTCGTTACTATTGGCTCCTGAGGAGCCTTGGCCTGTAGTAACAACTGGTTGGGATGAACCAGCAGCGTTTCTTGAGGATTGGCTATTGTTAACTCTATTATTGATGCGTTCCAGATATTTGTTAATAGTGATTGTGCCGTCATGGCTATACTCACCATTCATCGAAGTCACACCATTTTGCTCGCAATATTTAATGAGATTTAAGATTCCTTGAAACTTTGTTGACCTTTCCAGTTTTGAAGCCCAATTAGTTTTGATGCTCATAAAGTCGTACGTATTCAGGTCGTCATATAACCCTTCAAGTGCGTGATTGTTAATCACATCTAAGGTATCTTTCCGCCATTGTTCGTTATTCTCCAGATAATTAATGGCTTCCTGATAATCAATCATCGTGGCTTGCTCATTTTCGAGTGAGTCATTATTGTTTACTGTTTCTTCAATCTGCGCTTGATTGTTTCCATTTGCGTCTTTGTCGTCATGGATCTTACCATAAAGCGCTGTCAGGCCCCAGCACAAAAGTCCTAAAACAATTGCGGCCAAGAATCCTTGGGCGCGGTGAAACCATACTCGCAAGGTGTCATACACAAGGCAGTGCAATTCTTCATCGTACTCATATCCCTGAAGAGGACACGTTTTGGGATTGGGAAATTGCTTAGCTAAGAGAGTCATGTCAGCAATTTCTTTGTTACTCATCTTCACTTTGGAAGTCCATTCTTTGGTTTTACGCTCCAACTGAATCTTCACAGGGGGCCCCTTGGTTAAGTCTATAGACTTGGTTGATGGCGTATAGTCTAGACCAGCCGACACCTCGACGTGGACATCCCGGCATTCGTCTTCTTCCATCTCAATAGGCTTATGCCCCAAGGTTTTGCCATCAATCTTAATGGTTACTGGTGCGGTTTGTGGTAAGGATTTTCCTTGCTCGTCAACCACACTAAACATGGAACGCTGCACATCAATCATCCACCTGATGCTGTTAGGGTTAGGAAGCTTCCATGGGGCGCTTACTGATTCCTCTTGTTTGGCGAAGTAGATGACAGGCTTAAAGCCTTTCCGCTCAATCTGTAATTTTACGCGCTCATCTTCTTCCACTTGAATTGGATGATCAAAGGGAGTCCCATCAGACAGCGTTACCTTCACATCATCACCAAAATGGCGGTTTAATTCTTCCGCACTGCGAGGTAACATGGATAGAAGTTTGCCTAGAGGCTGTTTGGAAATGTCATTGATATTCGCTCCGTTGGAAATTCTTATTTGACCGTTTTCGTCGAGAAGGAAGATATACCGATAGTCATTATAATAAGGTTGATAACGGTTAGGCCCTAAAATATTCATCAGCGTAACGTAATTATAGTAGCGTACAGCCAAACCCTTACCCGTCGGGGCCATGGAAACTGCAGTGCGCTTGGAATAGTTCACCTGGCATTGCTGTTCAATGGATTTCATGTTAAGTTCTGAGGACTGAATAGCCTTTTGAACTGAATTCATGACCATAATTACCTCATTTCCGGTAATATCAGCCTCGGCTGGGATATGGATCCAGGCCGATACATTATCACCTCCACGCCCAGAATTGAGCAAACGCATCAATGTGATGATGCATCCGTCATCGGTAAATGACAGCATGCGTGCCACTTGTTGCCCGTCTTCCATGCCGGTCAACTTTTCTAATACCTGGCGCACATCACTTATATATTTGGTCCATTCGCCGCCATTGACGACTTTTGGTTCTCCTGCACCATTACTGGTAACCCTGATTGCTATACCTATCTTGCTCATGATTTTAGTAAATTAATAACCCCAACAAATGGACGAGCCCACCACTTGGTTCGAAATGAAGAATCGGACCACGTGCGTTCGACTAGTTTTTCAATCACATCATCTGTATACTTGCTGTCAAAGAGGCAGTAATCCTTAAAGCACACTTGACCTAAAGAGAAGGGAAGAATCTCTAAGAATCCGTCATTAATATTGTTATCTGTACAAACGCCCTTCAAAGCATCACAGAAACCTTTATAACCTTTGTTCTTAATATACTTTGCTATGTATGCCTGTAAATTTTCCTCATTTACATTGGTATTATCAGCTTTTGTAATCAACAGATATATACCGTCACTAGCATACTTGAAAATGTTTTTAGTCAATAAATAATTCATCGCTGCAGTGAGATAGCTGTCTTGACTCAAATTCTCATACTGGCGGTCCTCTCCGCCATATTCAAGCACAAAGAAATGCAGTTTGCGATTTTCTGAGCGGTTATTCACCAGTATGTCGTCTACGACATTGAGCGATTCTCTTTCGTCATTAGTTAAATCTTTTCCGGCATCACTCTTAAACATGATTCTAATTAACTCGCCAGCCATGTCGATAAATGTGATAGGGTGGCGCCGACGGTTATGGTCAACCAGGTCGAAGCCCATTTCATAAGTCGCTTTTATCGAAGTGCCAGCGGGGAGCATAGTCACAATATTATCCGTTTTGAAAATACTTTTCAAGCGCATCATGTATTCATAACCTTGACACCCATTATCCATGTAAAAACTTTTTACGAACTTGGAACCACCAGAAGCCATCATACTCAAGATTGCTCCAATGGCACAGGTTTTACCAGAAGAAGGGATGCCCCAGAAATAGACTTCAGTGCTTGGTCTGCTGATTACTTTGAGTCGGCTGGTCTCCTTCCCTTCAGAATTATTTTCTGTAACTAACTTTGGCCGTTTCAGTCCGTCTTTTAGAGCGCTGATAAACTTTTTATTGATGCTCAAAGTCCCCAGTCGCTCAAAGGAAACAACTTCTTCCTTTTGAAGCTCCGATAGGGTTGAGGAATCAAGTAAATTGTTATCGTCGTTCAGCAGATTGAGGAGTTCTTTCTGGCGTTCTGATTTAGTCTTAGGATCATCAATAGCAACGTATTCCCGTATTCTTTGTACAAGGGATTTTCCTTTTTCTATGACTTTATCATCATCAAGGACTCTGCGAATGATTTCTTTTAAATTATTTGGCATATTGTAAATGAGTTGATTTTAAGATAATAATTAGGTGATGATAAGAATCAATCTTCTCATATTTTTATTACATGATCACTTTTGCGCTTTTCGTCGTCATCATCATTGTCATAAACCCAACCGTGACCTTTGTCTTTCTTGGGTTTCTTACCCAAACCCAAGAAGCCATCTCTAGAGGCTTTTTTCTTGCCCAAAAGACGGTAAGTGCTCTTGGTGTTGCGTCGTTGAATTAACCATGGGATTAAAAGCAAGAAGCCCAATATCAGGGCCACTGGGATGGTGTTTCTGGCTATACCATGAGGAGAACGATATAGCGTTTTTAGATTCTCTAAAATGTTGATAGACTTTATGATGCGGGGATTATCTAGACCAAAGTCTGACGTGGATTTGGATTCATGCGAAAGGCGGAATGATGAAAACTTGCTCAGTTGCTGGTTCCAGTTCATAACGGCTTTGTTGATCTCATTGAGATTGCCCAGCACCATGATATTATAAATGGATGGCGTACCTACTGTATTGTCTATCCAATCAATAGCCGTATTGCGGATTGTGTCATAATTATGACCCAGCAGTTGCAGTTTTAGGGCACGTCTTGCATTGAAGCGCTCAAGTTTAGCTTCGGCATCGGTCGCCTTTCGCGTTGTATAGGTCTTGTTGATGGCCATAATCCGGTCATTGGCATAAGTTTCATAGTCATTAAATATCATCTTGGCCGTATCGGTGGCGCACGTGAATTGACTAACAATTTTGTCTTGATTATCTCTAAGCAGCAGGAAATGGTTAACCGGTGTCATCGCTATTACTAGCGCTAGAGGAGCAAAGATAAAGAGCAGCCATCTTTCAATAATAATGTTTTTGTGGAAATCGCCTTCCCAAATTTTGAACTGTTGGGCGCCGATGAAACTTATGATCAAGAGAGTATCAATAAAAGCTACAATAAATCCTGACAGCAAAAAATTGCCACCAGTATAGTAACAAAGACCGACAAAAGCCGCATAACTCAAAGCAATGCATGCCAGTGCAGCCAAGATATGCCCCCATGAAAATACAAGTTTCTTATTCATTTGGATAATTCTGATTTCTAATCTAGTTCAGGTTTTATAAGCTAATAGTATCAAGAAAATTTGTGAGCTTAGGGCTAAAATTGCTATTATCACAAAATGACACAGCAAACCTTACTCAAGCCACAAAGCGCAAAATTAGTGAAATAATCCAGAATAACCAAGATTTTGGTGTGGTTTTGTTGGGATTTGGCTTCAAATCTCAATTTGCATAGTTTGGGATGTTTGCTGGTTAATTCAGATTTTCATTTGGTGGATGGTAATAAAGGCAGATATTTAGCCACAGGCGATTGAGGATCCAACGGCGGGGATGGTGATTTCAAACTAGAGCCACATCACCAGGGCGATGGCCAGGAACAGGTAGCAATAGACCCACAGGTTGACTTCCTCATAGGTCATGCCCAGTTCGCTCGCATCTGGTGTGGGTCGAACCAGCAAGCGACAAATTTGTCGTGGATAGTGTCAAGCTTAAATGGTGAACCCGTCTCAATTTTCATCGGTTTTTTACTGTAGAGGTTGTAGAAGAGCTTTGCATAGACGCCCATCACCAACGCTGTTTCCGATGATAGGGCCAGGTTGATGGTATTCCACAGGGTGAGTTTCTTGACCCAGTTATATAGGGCGACCATTGCTACGATTGCCGGCATCGCCACGCACAGAGCGGGCCACAGGTAGATGCAGACATAGACGCTGATTTTCTCGTAGTTGAAGCTGAGGATCAAGCCTGTCACATAGAGCAATCCGCACAGGAAGCCGAAGACGAGTTGTGTGAATGTGTAGGTCGTTTCTTCAGGAATTTAAGGATTTGGAGACTAACCAGCGTAGGCTGACACTGGAAATACGAGCAGGAAAGTGGGTGTGAAAAATCCCATTGCTGCAATCTCGACTTCGCCCTTGAGGTGAAATGTAGCAACTTGTGCCTTTAAATCATAAGAGAAGTGCTTTTAAATAATTATTGTTCTTAATGTGATTGAGAAAGTGCGACATAGAGCATAACCAAAAAAATATGCCAAACAGATGCACATAGTGCTAACAAAGCCGATATAAACTATTGATTTTTATTTTTTTACAGCAAATATTTCCATTTTAGGGTGGACGCTAATGCATTCACTTATGTCAAACGTCATAGAAAGGTAAACACCTATTGCTGACAACTATTCAAATACAAGAAACCAAAAAGAAAAAGCGGCTATGCCGCTTTTCTAATCATGGTCCTCATACCACTTGGAACTCGTGGAAAGTCCAATCGCTTAAGCCTGTGATGAGGTCCTTAGTCAGTATAGTCTCGCCTGTTTTACGACTCTGACATGACTGGCGTTGGGATATTTCCGTCGAGCTTTATAGTGTACGTACATCCGATACTTGCTCATACTTTCGATTTGGATTCGTTTGTCATCTACCTCCACGTCATAAGTATAGATCGTGGGGATGGGCATTTTGGTGGTAGTGTTTCCAGCCCACCATTCAATCAATAATTCTTTAATAGTCTTAATCATTTCAGTTGATATCGGTTTATGAGAATTGAGACCTGCTTGGCTGTAAATTTTCCGCCTCTGCTGGTCGTAAAACCCTCGTTGTTTAAAATACGTGCCATCTCGCTCAGGTTGTTAGTCTCTCGCACCAGGATCTTCAGCATGGCAACCGCTCGTTTATTGTGAGGATTGTTAGCTGCTTTCTCCTGGTTCGTTTGCCGGCTGTTCGTGATAGCTTTTTCCATATTGCCCGTCAAGTTTTCAGGTTTACCAAGTTGACATCCTTGTTCCTTTTTCACTTGTAGGGCCGCTCTGGTACGCTGACGGATCAATCCAGCCTCATATTCACTGATGGCCGCGATGATAGTCAATACCAGTCTATTTGCTCTTGGAAAGTCACAGAATACGATTTCTATGCCTGAATCCAAAAGCTGGCTCGTAAAGGTCACGTTTCTTGATAGTCGATCCATCTTGGCGACAATCAGTGTGGCCTTCATCTTCTTGCAGAGTTCCAATGCCTCGTGTAGCTTGGGACGCTGTGTTTTTC
>Ga0247611_10001839_pt1 | contig 36669 bp, 38 predicted proteins | sample 177DNAGHGhighgp2_FD_192422 | JGI IMG/M metagenome (GOLD analysis project Ga0247611, IMG submission 192422) | Sheep rumen microbial communities from Palmerston North, Manawatu-Wanganui, New Zealand - 1770 DNA GHGhigh gp2 | ecosystem: Host-associated > Mammals > Digestive system > Stomach > Rumen... | reverse complement strand
CTTTGGCGGCTTCGGGAAGGAAATCTCAGCCTGGCAGCTCTATATGCTTTGTACCAATTACAAGAACAACTATATCGACGTATCTCTTGAGAGGTCGATTAACGCTTTCGACATGGCCCGTGGAATTGCCGCAGCCATAAACCGAACTGACGATACTTGGAGTTGGTTCATCAAATAGAGCGAAATGCCAGATTACATCCGAAAAGGAGGGTATCAAACGATGCCTTCCTCTTTTTTCAATTAAACTAGATTATGATTGCATTACTTATCGAATCCCAACCTGGAGCCTTTGGACCGATGGATTTTCTTTATGACACCAACGCCGACGATATAATGGTGGCCGTAGATGTCCGTGATTACAAAGGCCCAATCAACCCCCAGCTATCTGAAGCTCAGGTGTTGGTATGCTATCCAGACGATTTTGCCTGGATATTCTCACTCACGGGGGAACAGCCTGATTACTACGGCTACCTCCGAATGTTTAACTACAAGGACTATTGCTCCTGGATTAACCGAAATTCAATATGAACGAAATCGAAAACACCAGAGAGTATGTTGCCGCAAAGGAGCTGGAACATGCTCTGAATGACTTTGGATGGAAGCCCGACATTTTTGCTCAGGCCGTCCGCTGCTCATATCACCGAACCCTTCAACAGGAACTATTTCGGACAGTCATCGCCATTATCAGGGAAATTGCCTCTGACTCTAACTGGGTGGATGACAGAAACAGAGCCAGCCACGAAACCGCCAAGGCAATCGTGGAGTCTGGCGTACTTGAAGATGCTTATTTACCTTATATCTAAACCGACATGAAGAAGAAACAACTCACTTATCACGGCAAGAAGGTGAAATTGATTGCCGACACTTACAGGAACAACGTCCATCTCGCTCTCGTTATGTATGATCTTGATGACGAAGAAGGTTATGGCTTTGTTATTACCACCAATCTCTGTAGCCCTTTCCAATCTCGCTCCACCGCTTTCTTGGACACCAACAATTTCCCTGATATCGACAAGTTCATCAGGAAAAACGGTCTGGGTCTGTCTATGAACCTAATGGAACGGAGCGGCTTCTGTGAATATCCGCTTTATCACATTAACATCGATGCCTTATGATTTTTTACGATCCCTGCCATTCACTGTGGCAGCTAATCAAAATCTTATGGAAAACAATCTTCAACTCGAACAACAGCAACAGATAGCCAAGTATATCCTGGAGCTGATGCGATACTACCCGACAATCATTATGTCCTGGGGTATCGACAACAAATCTTACCGAATCGCTACTGATGAAGAAGGTCGATGCGGTCTTGAGTTCCACGTTCAGGGATTCAAGCATAAGGGGAAAGTGAAAATCCTCTATGATGAAGGCTCTGACACATTCCTTTTCCACCTTATCGGAGAAGATGACAGAATCGTAAAAACTGTAGAAGATGTATTCCTTGACGAACTGGTTTCCAAGATAGACCGGGAAGTGGAGTATGTCGAGAACTACTCGCAGCGGGTTATGGCAGAATATGGATTAGCCTAAAACCCAGAATCTCTCAGAAAGGGGGAATTGTGATTTTGAAGTTGCAGTTCCCCCGTTTTTTGTATTCAACCGTCCCAACCAATTTATCTGACCTGCTATGGGTGGGGTTTTGGTATGGGGTTTTATCAAAGATAAAAATGAATAAAACTGCAATCATCTACGCCCGTGTATCATCGTCTGGCTCTTTGGAATCAAGACAAAACACGGAGCGTCAGACAAAATCACTTCTACAATATGCTGAAACCTGTGGTATTCGGGTGGAGCGTATTTTTGAAGAACACATCAGCGGAGCCAAACGTAATTCTGAGCGATTGGGATTACAAGAGGCTCTGAAGTATGCAAAGGATAACAAGATTGACGTTATCCTCTTCTCTGAACTATCCCGTGCTGGCCGTCAGATATGGGAAGTTCTGGAAACCGTCAAATACTGCGTTGACAACAAAATCGACATGTACTTCCAGAAAGAGGGCCTTAGGCTCTTTGATGGGGATAAAGTCAACGGAGTAATGGCCATCTATATATCCTGCTTGTCCTTTTGTGCCGAGAAGGAACGTGAGAATATTCAGTTCCGTTTAGCTCAGGGACGGCAACTTGCAATAGAGAAAGGAGTAAAGATGGGCCGAAAAGAAGGCAGCATCAAAACTCTCGAACAACTGGGAACTGAGTATGCTGCCGTAATCAAATCTCTCAAACGTGGACAGACTATCAGGAATACGGCCAAGATATGTGGTGTCTCCGTGTCCACCGTCCAGAGAGTAAAGAAAGCGTTTAACCTTTAATTATCAAATCGTTATGGAATTCTTAAACAAAATTGAAATCGCAGGCGTTATTGGAAGAAGCAATCTCACTCCCTGCGGCCCCACCACCGTATGCAACTTCTCAGTTATGACCGAATATTGCTATAAAGGGAATGATGGCGGTGTGGTGGTTGATACTTTGTGGATCTCTGTTACCGCCTGTGGACCGAAACCTCAATGGCCAGACCTCTCACGAATCCAGAAAGGCAGCAAAGTCAAAGTTATCGGCAGGCTTCGAGCAAAACGTTATTGTGATGCTCAGGGAATTGACCGAGTATGTTATGATGTGGTCGCCCAGGAACTTGGAATCATGGAGGAGTAGGCGATGAAGACATTCTACGTAGATTATATCAGCTCGACGGATCACGATGTCTGCCATGTTTGGTGCGAGGCTGAATCCAAAGAACAGGCCCGGAGCTATGTCAAATCTGAATATTGGGACATCGAGGAAATTATCGACATCAGAGAAGGGAGGTAATGCGATGAAGAAGAAACAGTACCTTATTCTGCTGGACTGTTGCCGGAGTGTAGTCGTTAAGATAAAGCTCACCCGGTCAGATATAAAGAAGTCTAAGCAATATGATGATTTTGAAGAGTTTATATCCGAGGAACTTGAAGAGAAATATGGATTCTCATTGAAGAACTGCTCTTGGATGCTCACCGGTTCGCTGGATGAAATAACGTATAATCTGTAATACTATGCCAAATCTGTGCTATACTCAATACAAAATCAAGGGCAGTGAAAAAGAAGTAGCTGCCCTTCACAAGACCATTCAAGACCTGGCCGAGCGGAAGGAATCACTTCTCCCTAATGGCTTTGGGAAACTCTGGCTTGGTAATCTGGTCAATGTCCTCGGCGGTGATTGGGAGAAAACCTATTGTCGTGGACACATCTTGGATTACTCTCTGGAAAACAGCATCCTCAAGTTCAACACGGAGACTGCCTGGGGAGAATGCAGCGAGACACGACACTTCATCCAATCCAAGTTCCCGTCTTTGGAGATTTACTTCCAGACAGAGGAACCAGGGATGTGCATATTCCAGACAAATGATGCCTCCGGTGAATATTTTCCTTCCCGCTGGCTCCTCGACTGGAATGACGAAGCTAAGAATCTCTACATCTACGAATACTTTACCGATCTCCCGGCCGTAATTGATTATCTGAAGAACAACGGCATTATCACAGCGGCAATTGAACCTACGAAAGCCGCAATAGTCGCTGTCCTGGAAGAGATACAGGAAGGACGGCTGGATATTAGCTGGATGTTGGAAGAACTCGTGGTGGTGGATGACTAATGCTATTTGAATTGAAGGCCCGCTTGCGGCCTTCTTTTTTGTTCCCGGTGGCGTCCTCGTAAACTCTTAAAAATGAAGAAACGTCATCATTTTGAGAGCATTTTCATTTATAATTTGTTATATTTGCACTTGTCAGAGGGAGAAATCCTCTGATAAAGGTGCATTAGCATTTTTGGCCCAACCAAAATACCGCCAGTATTTAATCAAGAGGCCGAGAAGTGAATGCTCTCTTTTCTTCCGTTGTCTATGCCGGGCTGCGTTTCTTGCAGCATCCCCATAACAATCGGGCGAAGAGTGACGTTTCTTCAATGGTACTCTTGATGGGCCTCTGGCTGGGCTCTGGTTGGTACCAGAGAGCTATTGAATCTCCTCGCCTTTTTTTATTGTTTCCGCTTTTGGGGATTGGCGGCTTTGATAACACTTTACTATGGCAAATGCTAGATGTCCTAAATGTGGTTCCTACAACACAGGTATCGCTTATCTGAATTATGCTGAGAAAGCAGTTCGCGTAACGGTGAAATTTGCCGCGGCAGCAGCTTTGGGATTAGTTACTGGTCAAGCTCATGGCGCTCACGCCGCCCATCAAATGATGGAGAAAGAAGAAAAGAACAAAGTTAAAGGGCACGTATGTCATAAATGCGGACATAAATGGTAATAGGATATGTGGATAGACAATTATAGCGAAGGGTTTGTTAAATGCCCTAAATGTGGTAAAACATACCGTGTTGAAGAGGGTGATTTGGGAAAAGAATACCTAACCTACCAGTGCGAGTGTGGAGCAGATATATCTGTGGATTTTTTCGTATACTGTTCGGAGTGTAAATGTGTTGTTGGGGTCGATAGTGGGATTAATACACTTGGCGCTATTGCTAAGGAATTTGGACGCAATTTTCTTAAGGGGGTTATAAATCCCATAGCCGGAGTAAAAGCAGCAGTCCATCTATTAGATAAAAAAGCGCCATATGATCATGGCTCAGGGAACTGTCATTTTTGTAAAACAAAATATGCCAGATGTCCAAACTGCCATAGTGGAGTGGAAGTTAGTCCAGAAACAAAAGCAGAAGACACCTTGTTCTGTACAGAATGTGGCCAAAAATTTAGATTGCAGTAAAATATGATTGGAAAGGTTTTTCGTGTGTGGCCCAAACGGACAAGGCGTCTTGCTGGTCAAATAATAGCTCCAGAGATGGTTGTAACCGTTGCTACTAAGATTTATACTCCTACACCTTTTTACGGAAGATGGGAGGAAGTTCGACTTGCATATTTGTCTATCTATCAGGTTGATATTAAGCAAATGGGCTGCATACAAGGTGATTTTAATTACGAAGTATTAGATAAATAAACGATGAATGTTTCTGATTTTATTCACCCAGAAGATGCAGCTACGCTAAACGACCTGAAATCAATACCGGCGCTCCCTGTATTGATTAAGAAAGTCTATGAGTATGGCCTAGAGGATATCATGTGGAGTAATAATGTCGCCACTAATATCCGGTTGTCGGAATCCCAGTTCCCCAACATATACAGGTTATTGCCTCCTATTTGCGAGCGTCTCGGGATTCCGGTCCCTGAACTCTATATGAATATGACTCCGATTCCAAATGCTTGGACATCCGGAAACAAACGTGTATACATAGTCGTAACGATGGGTTTGGTAAGGAGATTATCTGAAGAAGAGCTTATTGCCGTCCTGGCTCATGAATGCGGCCATATTGCTTGTGAACATGTATTATACTCAACTCTAGCAGAATGGATTTTTTCCCTTGGTGAGACACTTTCCGATGGGAGCGACTTGGAGCAGGTTGTTGGTAAAATAGTCAACATCGTTGGCTTGAAGGCCCTTCGCCAAAAGTTATTCGCATGGGAGAGAGCCTCTGAGTTGACGGCGGATAGAGTTGGATGCTACTTTACTTCGGCCCTTACAATGACCAAGGTGCTTGCAAAACTTGAGAGGATACCGCCCGTGATACTGAAGGATATGGATTATTATGCTTGGGCCAAACAAGGTGAAGATTATGAGCGTCTTAAAAAGGGCAATACATGGAATAAGATTGTTCGCTGGGTGGCCAATTCAGATATGGACCATCCTTACGGCCCAGTACGGGCACATGAGGTTTTTTCATGGGAGCAATCAAAGCAATACAATCGACTTTCATATGGAAAAACTTGCCCTAAGTGCGGTGCGGCAGTTACTCCAGACTGGAAGTTCTGCAAAAAATGCGGATGTGCGCTATAACTATTACCCAAGAAGAGTTTAACTCAAAAACAACAGTTTAGCCTTAATCGCTAGATGCCATTTACTATGTTAACCTTTCTCATAATAATAATTGTTATCATACTTATAAGTTATAACTCTAAAACAGAGAATAAGGTTTCCCCACGTTTCCCTCGAACGGAATTTATTCCCAAGCAGATACAAGCCCATCAACAATTGAGTTCAGCCGTTTCAGCGAAAGAGATACTTACCTATTTCTGTTATGATAATGAGATTGTCGAATTGCGTTTTGCAAATGGGAAAACATTTAAGAAAAAACTAACAAGTTGTTCTTTTCAACTGAGTATCGATAGGGATGGCTTCAAAAAAAGAGGCAGGCGTGTAGTACAAGAACGTATCGGTCCACGTTTTTTTGACGTTAATACGGACTGGGCAGTAACGGAACTTCCTATTCTCTCTCCACAGGAATGGGATAGGATTTTTTCAATCCTCAAGAGTGCTGGGACAACATATGGTTCATTATAAGTATGTAAGAGCCGTGAGAGAAAACAAAAAACAAATAGCAGCACCTTGGATAAAACCTCGGTGCTGCTTTTCTATTTCAATTTCTCCTTTATCTCATCCCTAAGTACTTCCGCTTCAGATAGTTCAAGTTCAATAGCCCATAGCGCCTTATTGAACATTTCTTTTGCCTCATCGATCTTCCCTACACCATTAAGACAGCTGGCATAAAGTTCGGTAGCATATATCTGTTCTAAAGTGTCCGGCAAGTAGAGTATAGCCGCTTCATATACAGATCTTCCATATTCAAGTGCTTCAGTCGGCCGTGAAAGTAGAAGCAATATATTGGCCAGGAGTGAAGTCGCGTCTAGCCAGGGAATAATTGCTCCGGCCACTTTTTCGACTGAATCTATGGCCGGAATTACTTGCTTCAGGAGTTCGGCCGCTTCGTTTCCCTTGTCGTCGTTGAATAAGTTTTCCGCCTTTTCATACAGATTTTGAAGGCTAGTAATTAATTCGTTTCTTTCCATAATTATTTGATTTCTAATGTTATTTCGTAGGTCTTCAGCAAATATGACTTAAGGCCCATATAGCTTTTGACCTTAACCTGCGGCCTTTGACATATTTGCCCCAGATCGTATAATTTGAATTCTAATGTTTCTCCACGGTGGCTTTCCAGAGTATCACCAAGCTCAGCCACCAGGTCGGCAATATCGTCATCGTACTTACCTTTGCTCCTGGGATACTTGACGGTGACTTTGATTCTATCCGATAGTGCCAATACCTTCACCCTTGCCAGTTTTTCGCCGGTCATAGTCTCAACGAATTGCCGATAGAAAGCACAGAAGGCAGCATCGGGAACAAACCAGGACTTTCCCAAAGGTATTAAAGGGGCACAGACTGGTTTATTCTTTCCGGTAAGGTCGATAGAGAAGCAGCTTTCCAGTAAGCCGGAGACAATAGCAGCATCAATCTGCCCAATACAGCCATTTAGGACCCCATAGTAATCATAGGGCAGTTCACGATGGAAAGTAAATTCGGCCGTTCTCTCATCAATCTCCTTATAAGACACCTTCACCAAGCCCAGATAGCATTTGTCAAGTTGTTCATTGATGACGGCCTCAATTTCAGCGGCGGACAGGGATAAATCTACCTCAGCCCCGCCAATATGTATTTTGTGTTTTATCATGGTAGTGTAATGCTATATGTTGTTGTGAATGTCGGCGGAAGTGCGGAGATTGTTGTATAATCGTCGATGGGGAGAAATATCATACCATTCTTTTTCGTATGATTCTCAACCTTGTAGACATAATGATATACGTTCCCTGGAGACATTGTGTAAGTCCTGGCTACGTCTTCACAAGAATTGAATATCCGCTTAGTCCCGTCCTTCTCGATGACCAGTATCCTTGATTTGCTACTCCTGCCTCCGCCTCCAGGATTTGAATTGTATCCATCTCGGAAGGAGTCATAGTAGGATATAAGGTAGCATTCGGTATAAACCATTTCTGAGAGTAGAACATCAAAAGATTTTGCCGAATACTCTGTTTCCGTATAAATCCAATCGTTCGCCCAATCATGATACTGCTTCCGGGCCTGATACACCTTTTCACCGGCGTATTTGTAATTCAGGTTTTTCCAGATAGATTTACGGTTGCTTGGATCCACCGTAACACCGCAATATCGCTTCCCTGTATGCGTATTCAAATAGTTGTATCCCCAGAATAGCAGCTCACCTGCATCATTTTTCTTCAGGTTTTCAATTTTAATCTTTGTTGCCATTGAGTTTAGATTCATACCGTGAGGACACTTTAAGCTCGACCCCCACTATGGCTTTTAACCTATTCACCAGTCCTTTATAGGCATCTGTTTTTCGGCGGGTACGAGGCAGAATCTGGAGCATATCTGCCAACGCTGCTTCTATTACTAATCCTTCTGTCAGTGGGCCATAATAGTTATCGATAATGGCTATTTCGGGGTCATCGTATTTGGACTCGATACTGACGGCGGGCTCTTCATTTCTTTCATCACCGGAGAGAACCTCTATGGATGCCGGTGTCTTCTGCTCCAACTTCCCGCTGGAGGAGAAGAGACGATTTAAAAAAGCTGTTATCATTTTAAAAGAAGAGAAGGACACGCTTTATACAATTTCACCGTATCTCTCTCACTAATAAGGCTTTGTTACTGAAAATGGTCAAAAAAGTGGGGCAAATGATGTGTTTTGGAGTAATTTGAGCAAAAGTGGCGATACTGCTCTACGGAGACGAAAAAACCACCCCCGGAGGGATGGCTTGATGATGATTTATTGGACTATTACGCTGTCCCTTGCTCTGCTTCAGCAATTCTCTTCTGGAGTTCGGCCAACTGAGCTTGCAATTCGCTAAGCGTCTCTCTCTTCTTCTGAGGCGAATCCCACTTCTGCATCTGTTCCGTCACCGACTCTTCCATAATCTCAATATACGGTTTCATGGCGGCATAGTTGGAATGGCCAGTACTCTTCATTACAATCTCTGCCGGGATGCCTAATCTAAGTGAGATGCAGACAAATGTTTTACGGGCATCATGACAACTTAGTGTTTTATATAGAGGGTTCGTTGCCTGCTTTAGTTCCTTACCCTCAGCATGTACTTCGGTTATCATACGGTCAAGTCCGGCAACTTTAGCAGCTTCCCGAATGCCATCATTCATCTTCGAGTCTGAAGGAACGTTAAACAGCCTTTCTCCTGGAGTAATGTCCTTGTACTTATTTATGAGCCTTCTTGCCCTCTCTGTAATAGGTATAAGAACTAACTTTTGGGTTTTCTTTGTATATATCTTAATGGTGTCTCCTTCTACATCAGACTTTCTCAAGGCTTTTAAATCAGAATGACGTAAACTGGTAAGGGCCATGAAACAGAATAAGTCCCTCATTCTGTCTAAGTGACCGCCCTCCTTGAAAGGGTAATCCATGAAGTGTTGAAGCTCATCATACTTCAAGAATACTACCACTTTCTGCGGATCTTCCAGCTGGGTCTTATAAAGCAATGCATCATCGCGAACAGGATATCCTTGTTTTTTCGCCCAACGGAGGACGGTTATCAGGTTTGAGAACTGTTTGTTGGTTGTCTTGTTGTAATAATTGTTTTCAACATACCAACGTTTTAGCTCGTTAAGGAACTTGGTGTCCACATCACCAATCACTATGCTATCATAGCGCTCTGATGCTTTAATGCACTCCTGGATATTATTGCAAACTTGCCTATAGTGATACTCAGAATAATTGCCCCTCCAGCTCATAGAGTCTTTCTTATCCGCAATGAACTCATCGAAAATGGTGCTAAGTGAACGCAGGTGGAATAAACCAAGAGGGGTATTATCCGAAGAATCGACTTTCTGCTTTTTGGGATGAAGTTCGTCAATTCGAGCCTTAACGACCTCCTTCAGTTCTAATACCGTAGGAGTGTGACCAGCAATGGCAAAATTTGAGAAAGCAGCATCAATAGCCTCTTTCATCTCGGACACTGCGCTGTTTATTTCACGCGCAGTACAGCGGTGATCATTCACCACATGGACAGTGTTTTGTTGAGCTCTTTGCTGGTCACTGTCCCACTTGCTCTTGTCGGCAAACGCTCCGCAAGAGAAAACGACGGTGCGGGTCTTGTGCTCCCACCGCACACGAATCATCACACTACCATTCAGGTCGTGGATGTAAGTTCTTAAGTTGTACAGATTCTCCATATAAAAGTTTTTCTGCCACGTCACAGACGCGAAGATGCAACCTTTTTCTGGGGGTTACAATAGGCCTTCCTTTGTAACCCGGATTCTGACATTCTATGAACTTTAATGACCTTTCAGAGGTTCAAGTTATCTTTAATAATCCCTAACCAACATTGCATTATGCGAGTTTTTTGTCTATCTTCGCAAAGTAAACAATCCCAACGGAATCACGAACAGAGCGAAAGCGGAAAGCAGCCGCCAGAACCGAATTTATTCGGGGATGGCGGCCGCTTTCCGCTTTCAAGCGGCCCCCGGCAGGGGGCCGTGATGTGGCAGGCCTCCGGCCTGACAAATCACGCTCTGTTCGTGATGGATCCCCCCGCCGTTCCCAAGGGCAGAATACATCGTCCGGCGTCCCTAACTGGCTCTCTCATAGATTAATACCTTATCTTTTTCTGCGCTCTCGCGGGCAAAGGGAAGCAGGTTTCCATCGACGACCAGATCTACGGAACGGCCCAGAAGCAGTCGTTTCATCGCAGGACAGAATAACATAGGCTTACTATCGCTACATGGCAGAAAGATAGGCCATATACTTGTGCACTAAATCCGAGGTGCTCAGCGTGCCGGAAGTGAATCGCTCGTGATCCAACGCGGAGATTCTTTCTTTCACGACATTTCCGTCGTAAGTTGCCGAAAGATAATAGTTTCCATTCTCTTCTTGAATCCGGATGTCGGAAAAGTGCTCCAAGAACCCGTCTTTCTTGACATAATTGATGGCATACTCTATTTTACGCACCTTACCTGGATAGGGAGATAAGATTCCCTTGCCGACAAGATCATCTATATCCCTCAAAGCAGTATCCAGCGACGTCGGTGCCAATCTGGCCCAGTTCTGGGCGGTGATTTTCGCTTCCTTTCCATCCAGGAAGATGTTGAGTACTTTTTTCTGTCGGTCAGAAAGCTTTTCAGCAGAGTATTCTCTCCAGAAAAGGGATTTGTTCAAAATGCCGCTCAGGGTCATCAATGAATCTTCGACTGCACGGTTGAGGCAGCCCACATACCATTCCAGCCATTCACTGATATCTCCATTATAACAGTATCGCTGTGTTTTCTCCAAAATGGTATAATAGTCTTTCTTCTCCTTTTCTATTTCCCGGGACATGCTGAAAAAGCGTCCCTGACCACCGTCGATTCCGGCGAGCGCCATATCTGCTATCGCGCGTCCGATGCGGCCATTTCCGTCGTCAAAAGGATGGATGCTCACAAATATCAAATGGGATATGGCCGACTTGATGATGGCGGACAGGTTGTTTTCATTGTTGAACCACCACATGAATTCTTCCATGAAATCATTGACATCGGAAGCCGGAGGAGCCATAAAGTGCACCCGCTCATGTCCCATCGAGCCGGATATTACCTGGACATCGCCGCCACGGTATTTCCCGACGGTAATAGAATAAGATCCGCTTCTTCCCGTAGGAAACAAAGCGCTATGCCAGCCGAAAAGACGCTCTCGGTCAAGCGGAACGTCGTAATTCCTGGTGGCATCCAACATCATGTCAACCACGCCTTCCATGAAATGTGTTGAAGTCCCGGCAGTCTGGATGTTCGTGACGCCCATTCTTTTTACAATGGAGGAACGGACATCGTCCGTATTCAGTTGGACGCCCTCTATGCTGAATGACGATACAATATCTTGCGTGAGAATCTCCACGGATGCCCCGGACCTGTCGCTCTCCGTAAGGGAATAGACTCGTCCGTGTAAAAAACCGATCTTGGAACTGACGGATTCAACAAGAGATGCAATCTTATCCTTGTTCCAGTTAAAATGCATCCAGTCATATCGTTCGTATATCCACATAATAATAGTTGCGAATAATAATTCGCAACAAATATAGTATTTTGCGAATAAATGGCCAAATTAATTCGCAACCCGTGCGAATTATTTCTCGCAAACGGCTTTCAATCACATTTTCCCCATTTTCCGGTTGATTTCCCGGGCCGTTTCCAACACGGCGTTCAGCACCGCCCTCTCGTCCGTCAGGCGGGACTCCGGAAGATACACCCCGACGCTCCCAGCCACATGGCCGTCCCGCCACAGCGGGGCCGCGAAGCCGACGATCCCGTTCGGGTCGAAATGGCGCGCATAACCGTCCTGCTTGATACGGGTCAAAGCATTGACCAGCGCCTGTGACGGATTGGGGGCCGTGAAGATCTCCGGCCATTCCTCCGGCGTGGGCAGCCCCAGCCGGATCAGCGTCTTGTCCAGATGGGCCGGGGAATAGTTCGCCAGCATCACCCGCCCTGTGCAGGCGGAATAGATGGACTTGTCCACGGATGTCCGGACCAGAATCGGCCGGTTGGGCTGGGTCGCATAGAGGGCGACCCGCCGGTCGTTCCGGATAATGGACAGCAGGGCCGTTTCGTTGAGCCGTTCTCCGAGATTGTCGATGTCTTTCCGGGCGATTTTCACCAATTCCTCGTTCTCCACGGGCCGTCCCGTCAGGGCATAGATCCGATAGCCCAGTTTGTACCCGCTGCGGGGCGCTTCCTGCTGGACGAATCCCCGGGAGGACAGGGTTTTGAGGATGTTGGCGCAGGTCCCCTTGTCCAGGTCCAGCGCCGAAGCGATGTCCGTCAGCGAGAAGGACCTTTGGGGGTTCTCTCCCAGGATCTCCATCATCCGCATGGCTCTGACGACGACTTGAATCATGACTTTTTTATATTATAAAATTGGAAGTAAAGATAAGAAAACATTGTTGGAAACAAAAAAACAATCTTTATTTTTGTTGCAAGAACGTTTATAGAACCGCAGAATTTTATAATATAAAACAAGAGCCATGAAAAGATTCTTGATTCCGCTTACCCTCCTGCTCGCCGCCTTCCCGCTGGAAGCCCAATCTCCCGCCATCCCGACCCGGGGAAGCGAAGACGCCGCGGGCGTGATGAGTCCCGCTTATTGGGCCATCTGGAACGACGGCGAGCAGGACAGGATCGACAAGGACATCGACAGCTACCGGAAGGCCGACGCCGTCTTCAAGGTAGGCAAGGTAAAGAAAGGCACCACGGTCCGCATCGAGCAGGTCGAGTCGGAATTCATCTTCGGCGCTTCCGCCTTCAACTGGAACCAGCTCGGCTCCCCGGAGGCCAATGCCCGCTACCGCAAACTCTTCGGCACGCTCTTCAACCGGGCCACCGTCCCCTTCTATTGGAAAGATTTCGAGCGCAAGCCGGGCTCCCCGCGCTATGAGGAAGGCCCCGTCGATACGGAAAAATGGTGGAACAATGCTGTCCAGCCTATGCGTCAGCCCCATTGGCGCCGCCCGCCCACGGACCCCATCGTCAAATGGTGCAATGACCATAATGTCAAGGTCCACGGACATCCGCTTGTTTGGGGGAACCGGAAATGGCAATACCCCGAGTGGATGCAGTATGAAGGTATTCCCGCAGCAGAGCGGGCTGCACTCGACAGCCTTGAGATTATGGGCTTTACTTCCAATGCCTCCGCTGCGCCTTCGTATAAAAAAATGTCCGAGTCGCAGCTTGCCGCCATTCTCCCGACTTACCTCCGCAAGCAGGAAGAGCGTTCCCTCCAGCGCATCCGCGACATCATGGGACGCTATGCCGGCCGCATCGACAGCTGGGACGTCGTGAACGAGAGCGCCAAGGACTTCGGCAGCGGCAGCCTGGACCCTTCGCTCCCCGTCTGCAAGTCCAGCTACGGCATCATGTTCCCGGACTACACCTTCAAGTCCTTCCAGGTGGCTCAGAAGTGCAACACCTGGGGCTCACTGCTGAACATCAACGACTACGTGGTCGATGACCAATATATCAACCAGGTGGGCGACCTGCTCAGACGCGGCGCCAAGATCGACGTCCTCGGCTCCCAGATGCATCTCTTCAAGCCCCAGCAGTGCCTCGACATCGCCGCCGGCAAACATCTGGATCCTGTCGCGAAGCTGGTGGAGCCCGCTACGGTCCGGCCCTTCTTCGAGAAGCTCGGCTCCTACGGCATCCCGACCTGCCTGAGCGAGATCACCATCACCTCCGCCGGCGAGGGCGAGCGCGGTGAGATGATCCAGGCCATCATTGCGCGGAATCTCTACCGCCTCTGGTTCAGCCTTCCCTCGATGATGGGCATCACCTGGTGGAACATCGTCGACAACTGCGGCGCCCCCGGCGAGCCGACCATTTCCGGCCTCTTCCACCGCGACATGTCGCCCAAGACCTCCTTCTACGCCCTCGACCAGCTGATCAACCACGAATGGAAGACCACCCTGGACGCAGCTCCCGACCGCAAGGGCAACATCTCCTGGCGCGGCTTCAAGGGCAACTACCGCATCTTCTGGACCGACGCCAAGGGCAAGGCCCACAGCGAAGAATACATCCTCCGATAGTCTACATGTGCCATTCTACGATAGCCTGGCAAAGATAAAATCAAATCGGCTGACTCCAAAAACCTTTGTAATTACCTAACACTCAATATTTTCAAAGAACTTTTATGATTTTTTAGTGGGCACTAATGGTTTTTGACAGTAATTTTGCAAAGTGTCAAAATTTTACTATTTTTGACACTTGAAGAAAAACCTGTCAAATTATGCAGCCTTTCGACCGATATCTTCCTTTTAATTTCCTCCCCTCCCTTCCGCCGGAGAAGCCCGTTCTCGCGGAAAAAGAAGTTATTGACAGTCTTTTACACGCAAGCAGAAAACTCGCCGAACTGAAAGGACTGGCCGCAACCCTACCCAATCAATCTATCTTTGTTAACACCATTGCACTGAGAGAAGCCAAAGCGAGCAGCGCCATTGAAAACATATTCACGACGGATGATGAATTATACAAATCCCTCTCTTATCAGGAAGATGATTATCTGGAAGGGCCGGCCAAGGAGATTCTCCATTACAGGGAAGCACTCTGGAAAGGATATCAGGATATCCGGCAGGACGGCAGACTGACAATGAAGACAATCATTGACATCTATCAGGAAGTCAAGCAATCCCGAGACGGAATCCGGCCCTATCAGGCCGAAATTGTCATCAAGAAAAGAGGTTGGGGATCACTCGTGGCAGATACTGTCTATACTCCACCCAGAGGGAGGGGAATCGTGGAGAAAAAAATGGCCGAACTGATTGATTTCATCAATGACGATGAATCTTATCCTTTCGATCCGCTTTTGAAGATGGCTATGGCGCATTATCAGTTTGAAGCGATTCATCCTTTCCGGGATGGAAACGGAAGGACCGGCCGAATCCTGTGTATCCTGATGATGATCCTAAAAGGGCTTCTTGACCTTCCGATACTATACCTAAGTGCCTACATCCTTCAGAATAAGGATGACTACTATTATAAACTGGGAAATGTAACCGGCACCAGGAATTGGAAAGACTGGATGCTCTATATGCTTGAATGCGTTTCCCAGACCACGGAATACACGGTTGACAAGATCAACAGGATCATCGGATTGATGGCCAGGACGAAAAAACTCATCCTCCAGCATCAATTGCCGGTCTCGAGGCTCGATATTCCGAAGCTCTTTGAGCAGCCGTACATCCGTCCGAAAAACCTGCTGAACGAAAAAATCAAGAGCATCAACACCGCGAAGAAATATCTGTCGGAACTGGAAGCCATCGGCCTGCTGTCCAAACAGAAAATCGGAAAAGAACTCATCTGGCTCAACGTAGAGCTGATGGAGATTCTCTCTGACTGAGCCAAGGAAAGAGCACGTTACAAATATAGTCAGATTTTTCGACTCCGGCTTCGCCTCCGCTCAAAATGACAGCTGCTCCCGTGAGCAGGGAGGGCCGCTTCACTCACCGGGAGCTCAGACCATATCCTTCCGGACGGTCTTGAGACGGGCTGCGAGAATCAGCAGGCTGCCCGCCAGGCAGAATGCCGCCAGGGAGGCGAAGGCGGCCCGGATGGAGAAAGCATCGCTCAGCAGCCCCATCACGGCCGGCCCGAGGGCGCCGATGATGCAGCCGCCGCAGCCGAAAATGCCGGTCGCCATGGCGCGGTATTTCGGGTCGATCACCTCCAGGAGCGCGGCATAGAGGTTGGAATCATACACCCCCGTGGCAAAGCCGAAGAGAAGGAGGGAGCCGATCATGACAGCCAGGCTTCCGGTCGCGGAAATGACCAGGATGAAAGGGATGCAGAGCAGGATGCCGACCAGTTCCACTTCGAAGCGGATGAAGCGGCGCCGGGGCTTCAGCCGGTCCGAGAGCCGCCCGCTCAGGGTTACGCCCGCGAAAGCGCCGGCATAGAACCAGAAAACGGCATGGAACACGGCCTGGGAAGGTGCCATGTCCGGAAAGATACGGATCATGAACATGGGCGCCCAGTTCTTGACGCCATAGGTCGCAAAGAAGTAACAGCCCAGCGCCCCCATCAGTAGCAGGGCCGTCGGCTTGGACACGAAGGCCTTGACGGCGCCGCCGAGCGACACTTCCTCGCGTTTGCCGACATTGGGCGTATCTTGGAGCAGCAGCGCCATGACCGCCGCCCAGGCGATGGCGATGGCCCCGAAAATCCAGAAGGCCATCCGCCAGCCTCCTTCTCCGCGTTCCGCCAGGCGGCCGGAGAGGATGGAACAGACGACAATGCCCAGATAGATGGCGGCCTGGTAGATGGAAAAGGCCGTTCCCCGCGTGTCGGTGTGCAGTTGCCCGATGAGGGAGGAATTACAAGGGGGCATCAAGGCCTGGCCGATGGCGTTCATGATGCCGTAGGACAGGAGCAGCATGCCCAGCCCTGACGCGAAGCCGGAAAGAAAGATGCCCACGGAAAAGAGCAGGCCGCCTGTCACCAGGATCCATTTCCGGCGGTACATGTCGGCGAAGATGCCGGCGAAAGGCATCATCAAGCCGAAGACCAGCGTAAAACAACTGCCCACCAGTCCCAACTGAGCGTCCGTCACACCGCCTGCGGCGAATTCCGCCTTGATCTGCGGCAGCACCGCCGCATAGATGAGCCGCGTTCCCTGAGCCAGGAAATAGGCCATGGAAACGAGGAGCAGCATCACCCATTTGTAATCAATCTTCTTCATAAGCCTCGACATACACAGGTTTTTCCACCTCCAGGCAAAGCCCGTTTTCCGAGAGGGTGCCGTCGGAGGCGGAGCGGTCAAAGAATTGGATGCGGTTGTCATCCCGGCAGGCCACCATCAGGAGCGCCCCGTCGGGGGAGAGGCAGAAATGCCGCGGGTGACGCCCGGTGGGGGTGAAAGCGACTTTCTCCAACTGCCCGTCCGGATGGACGGCAAAGGTTGCGACGCCGTCTCCCTGAAGGCGCGACGAAACATAGAGGAAGTGTCCGTCCGGGCTCAGGACCAGGTGCCCGCCGCCTCCGGGACGGAGCGGATTGACGAGGAGGCGCTGCCGCAGGTCCATTCCCGGCCATGCCACGACCAGGACCTCATCCGAGAGTTCTGTCGCGACATACAGGACGCCGCGGCCGAAGGCGCAGTGCCGGGGGCCGCAGCCCGGAGGCATCGGGAAACGCTCCCGGGACGCAGGGACCAGCCGTCCGTCGGTGACGGCAAAGCGGTACAGGGCATCGCTGCCGAGATCCGCGACCACGATCCGGTCGCCCTCCGGCGAGAGCCAGGAGGAATGGATGTGCGGGCTTGTCTGCCGCTCCGGATGGGGGCCGTGGCCGGAGAAACGGAGCAGTTCCGGCGCACCGCAGGGGATGCCCTCCTGATCCAGCGGGAAGAGGGACAGCGTTCCCGAGGTGTAATCCGCGACGACGGCCTGCCTCTCCAGCAGCGTGATGTGGCAGGAATGCTCGCCGGGCGTGGGATACTCCACTCCGTCCACGACAAGGGCGCTGCCCCTGGCGAGACTCTTGAGGGCATACTGGTGCCCCCGGCCCCGCGAGAGGTAGGTATGGCCCCACTGCGGAGCCCAGTTGCCGATGGACAGGAGCATCAGAAGTAACCTCCTTTCTCCTTGATTTCCCGGATGGTCTCGCCGCTGTGGACCCAGGAGAAGATCTTCTTCTCGTTCTCTCGGATTTCCTCGGCGCGAAGGAGCACGTCGTAGGCGATTTCCCTGGGAACAACAAGCACACCGTCGATATCTCCAAGGATAACGTCGCCCGGCTTGATCGTGACATTCCCGATGACGATCGGAATCTGGTAATGGGTAATGAGGCAGCGGCCCAGTGAACCGTTGGAAATGCGGTACTCATAGAATATGGGAAAATCGGCTTCCAGGATCTGGTGCGTGTCACGGATCCCGCCGTCGATGCAGGCAGCCTTGACTTTCTTGCCCTTGGCCGTGGCGGTCATCACGCCGCCCCAGAGGGTCGCTTCCTGGTCGCGGGAGGTGTCCCAGACGACGAAATGGTCCTCGCCGAGGGTGTCCAGCATCTGGGTGCGGAATTCCATCTCGCCCGTGATCTTGGCGTTCGGCGCGCTCTTCACCGTAAAGGCGAAACCCGCCACCGTATGGTACTCCCGGAGGGGCTTGATCCGGTTCGGCAGGGCCTGGTGGAGCAGGCAGAACTCCCGCATCACGTCATTGACGGCGCCGAGATACAGCTGCTCGAAGCGGGAGAGCAGCTCTTTGTCGGGAATCGGAAAGGGCTTGTCGGAGATGCCCTCGCGCGCTTCGATGAGCTTTTCGAGCTTCATCATGCCCACTTCTTTCTTGTATTGGTCTACGCTCATGGCTATTTCCCTTTGGTGAACGGAATGGACATGCCCCCGTCGATGGGGATGTCGGCGCCGGTGATGTAGCGCCCCTCGTCGGAGCAGAGAAGCAGGACGGTCGGAGCGATGTCCTCGCTCTGTCCCACGAAACCGACAGGAATGGAATTCTCTATCATCTTCCGGTACTCCGGATCAGCGAGTACTTTCTCGTTCCGGACGGTCTCGATGGCGCCGGGGGCGATGTTGTTGATCGTGATGCCGTCACCGGCCAGTTGGCCACAGAGGGTCATGCAGAGGTTGTTCTGGGCGGCTTTCGTGGCGGCATAGACCGCCATGGCCGTGTTCGGGCGGCTCTGCTGGACGGAGCCTACGGTGACGATCCGGCCCCATTTCTTCGCCCGCATCCCCGGGACGCAGGCCTGGATCAGCTGGAGCGATGCCCGGAAATTGGTATGCATCTGTTTGTCAAATTCTTCCGGGGTGATCTTTTCCCATTCGTTGCGAATCTGGACAGAGGCGTTCAGCACCAGGATGTCCACGGTCAGGCCGTTCTCGGCCATGAACTGTTCGAAGTCTTCCCGGACATGTTCCGAGGAGATGTCGTACTTCCAGGGCAGGAATTCCCCGCCGACCGCCTTGACGGCATCCATGGTCACGGCCGCCTTGGCGTCATTGGAATTCCAGTTGATGATGACACGGGCGCCCTGGCGTGCGAGCAGGACCGCAGTGGCGCGGCCGATGCCCTGGCCGCTGCCGGTAACAAGGGCCGTCTTGCCCTTGAGGTTGAACATTGCTAACTCCATATTCTGTCATTTGAAAATTCTTGGTTCCATTCCTCCGTCGGTTCCCAGAGTCCGGGGATGGCCGGATTGACATGGGCCGCGACCAGCTCTTCGTTAAGGCCGGTGATGCCGAGTCCCGGAGCGTCCGGGACGGTGATATAGCCGTCTTTGACCAGCGGACGGGGCAGCCCTTCCACCAGGTCCTGCCACCAGGGCACGTCCACGGAGTGGAGTTCCATGGCCAGGACATTGTGCATCGCCGCCGCCACATGGACGGCCGCCATGGCGGCAATCGGGCTTTCCGCCATGTGGATGGCCACCGCCACGCCATTCTCGTCGGCCATGTCGGCGATCTTCTTCAGTTCCAGGGCGCCGCCGCAGGTCAGGATGTCCGGGTGGATGACCGAGACCGCATGACCCTTGACCAGCGGTTCGAAGCCTTCTTTCAGATAGATGTCTTCCCCGGTGCAGACCGGGACCGTCGTGGCTTCCTGGAGACGCCGGTACTGGTCTGTGTACATCCAGGGAATCATGTCCTCCATCCAGGCGATGTTGTATTTCTCGATCCGGCGGGCGAAGCGGATGCAGTCCTCCACGCAGACATGGCCGAAATGGTCGATGGCCAGCGGCACTTCGTAGCCGATTTCCTCCCGGACGTCGTGGACATACCGCTCCAGGATGTCCAGACCGTGTTCCGTGAGGTGGATGCCGGTGAAGGGATGGGCCGTCGTCACGAGGTCATAACTCCGTTGGCGCCGGACCATGTCGGCCGTGACGCTGCCGCCCTGGACGTTGAGGATGTGCGGTGCATATTGCTTCATCTCGTCCATCAGGCCGAGCGGGGCGTTCAGCGCTCCGGGTTCGTCCATCAGCAGGCCGATGCCGAGGTCCATCTTCAGGAAGGTGAAGCCCATCTCCATCCTTTTGCGGAGGGCCCGGCCCATGGCGTGGCCGTCATGGTCTTTTCCGTCGGCGTCCGTGTCGCAATAGACGCGGATCCGGTCGCGGAACTTGCCGCCGAGCAGTTGCCACAGCGGAACGCCCCAGGCCTTGCCGGCGAGGTCCCAGAGGGCGATTTCCACGCCGGAGACGCCGCCGCCCTGCCGGGAGGGGCCCCCGAATTGTTTGATTTTATGGAAGAGCCGGTCTACGTTGCAGGGGTTCTCGCCCAGGAGCCGGCTCTTCAGCATCAGAGCGTAGGTCTTGCTGGAAGCGTCCCGGACCTCCCCGTAACCGACCAGCCCCTGGTTGGTGTAGATTTTCAGCAGGGTGCAACGCTTCGGGGCACCGTCGATATCGGCGAAGCGCAGGTCCGTAATCTTCAGCGTTGCGGGATCAATGGAAGGGTTCATGTTTTATAATGTAAAATAGCGTGTCTTTCCTTATGGGTGCAAGGCAAATATATCAATTCAATATTTGCCCGCCAAGCCTTTCAAGGCAATTCCGACGCTATTTTACAATATAAAAGACCTCCCTTCAGAACTGATACAGGTTCAATCCGGTCTTCTCGTCGAGGCTGTATGAGAACCGGTGGTGCTGCGCCGATGCGGGCACCATGGCCCCCAGCAGCGCAAGGACGAGGAGAGAGATGAACATGGACTTGTCGATTCTGTTCTGCATGGCAAGTTGGCCATTTTTTTGCGAATAAATGGCCAAATTAATTCGCAAACCGTGCGAATTATTTCTCGCAAACGGCTTTTAGCCATCGTGGCCGTCTCCTGAGCGTGGCTGAAAAAACATTCGAAGGATGCAAAAAAAGTATCAAAAAATGATTAATTTTGCATCATGAAAGTGCTTCATGAAATTACGCCACTGTCAGAAAAAGACTGTTTTTATATCGTAGAGCGGTATAAAACCGTTTTCACCTATCCCATTCATCAGCATCTGGAGTACGAACTGAATTTTATCGAGGGAGGAGAAGGCATCCGCAGGGTGGTCGGGGATAGCGTCGAGGAGATCGGGCCTTATGAACTGACCTTGATCGGCGGTCACGAATTGGAACATACCTGGGAGCAGGGGCGATGCACTGCGTCTGATATCCGGGAAATCACGATTCAGTTTTCTCCGGAGTTGTTTCCGTCGGAACTGCTGGCCAAAAACCAGTTCGCCCCCATCCGCCGGATGTTGGAGAGCGCCGGCAGCGGCCTGACTTTTTCCCTGAAGGCGATTATGCGGGTCTATCCCCTGTTGGACAGTCTTGCCAGCGAGACGGACCGCTTTGAGCAGTACCTTCATTTCTTAAAGATACTCAATACGCTGGCTGAGTCGGACGGGGCCCGCGTGTTGGCGTCCTCCTCTTTTGTCCCGACGTCAAAACAGACTGAAAGCAAGCGGATTCTCCAGGTGAAGCAGTTTATTTCGCAGCATTATTCCGACCCTGTCCGGCTGGAAGATATAGCCTCTGTGGCCGGCATGACGCCCTCTGCCTTCAGCCGTTATTTCCGGCAGCAGACCGGTCGCACGGTAAAAGAGCATCTGATCGACGTCCGGCTGGGTCATGCGGCCAGGATGCTGGTCGATACGCAGGCGGACATCTCCGAGATATGTTACGGCTGCGGCTTTAACAACCTGTCCAATTTCAACCGTTTGTTCAAGGCTCGGAGAGGCTACGCGCCGCGTGAGTTCCGCTCTATCTTCAAGAAAAACAGGGTGTTGGTCTAAAACTGGCAAAAAGAGTATTGCTTTTTGATAAATTTGTACTTGTTGAGGGCTGAGAATCGTCGTACTTTTGCAAAGTATGACAAAGATCTTCATTTCGGGATTGGCCACCCTTGTGGCGGCGGCCCTTCTGTCCTCCTGCGGACCGCAGGATAAAACGACGCCGGATACCATTGAGTCGAAGCGTCCTGTCTTGTCTGACCCCATGGCGACGGCCAAGACACGCGCCCTGTATGAAAACCTGATTGACCTGCTGGACAAAGGAACCCTGTTCGGGGCTCAGATTCCTACCGAATATGGCCTGGACGGTGGGAAAAAATGGTATGATGACGGAACGGCTTCTCACTCTGACACCAAGTTTCTGACCGGAAGCCACCCCGCAGTCTGTGGATGGGATATCACTTATATCGAGGTCGATGCAGAGGAAAACATTGACGGAGAAAAGTTTAGCGATATCCGTCGCCATATTGTCGCCGCATACGAGCGCGGCGGAGTCAACACCATTTGCTGGCACTGTACCAATCCCGTCTCTCTGAAAAACGCCTGGGACGGAACCCGGGCGGTCTATACCATTATCCCGGGCGGCGCCAAGCACGAAATGTTCCGGCAATGGCTGGACAAGGTGGCCGCTTTTATCAGCAGCTTGAAGACTCCGGACGGTGATTTGATTCCGCTGATTTTCAGGCCCTGGCATGAGCACACCGGCTCCGGTTTCTGGTGGGGCAAGGGCAATGCCTCACAGAGTGAATATGTCCAGTTGTGGAAGTTCACGGTGAATTATCTCCGAAACGAGAAAGGGCTTCATAATCTGATATTCGCTTATTCTCCGGATATGGTCCATATCTATTCCCGGGATGCTTATATGGAATACTGGCCCGGTGATGATTATGTGGACATCCTCGGCCTGGATGCCTATGATCGGGACGGCGCCGATTATGGACACAAGTGCCTGCAGCTGTGCCGGCTCGGAAATGTCATAGCCCGCGAAAAGGCGAAGATTTTCGCGCTTACGGAAACCGGGCTGGAAAACAACAACCCCGAGGAGTCCAAGTATTACCATAAAAAATGGTGGACCCAGATGCTCTACAAGGTCATCAGCGGTGAAAGAATTTCCTTCGTCCTGGTCTGGCGCAACGGAGGATTCCCCTCGGAGGGCGGCCATTATTTCAACGCCTGGCGCGGCTGCTATACGGAGACTGACTTCGTTGATTTCGCATCTCGGGATGGTGTCATCCTGGAAAATGACCTTCCGGACATGTACCATTATGCGGAATAAGCTTATCCTCATCCTCGCTGCCTGCCAGATAACGGTGGCCTGCTCGCCGGGGCTTGATACGGCTCCGGTCCGAGCCTATATTGCCCAGTCCTGGGATGCGACCCTCCGCTATCATCCCGTGGACACGCCCGATTCGCTGATCGGCCTGCCCCGCCCTTATACAGTGCCCTGCGCCGAAGGTGTGTTCAATGAACTCTATTACTGGGATACGTTCTTTACCAATGAAGGTCTGCTCTTGGACGGCCGGGTGGAGGTGGCGAAAGACAATACGGAGGACATCCTCTGCCTGATCGACAGATATGGATTCATGCCCAACGGAAACCGTCTTTGGTACCTGTCCCGTTCGCAGCCGCCCTATGCCTGTCTGATGGTGGAAAAAGTCTATGAGGCGACAGCGGATACGACCTGGCTTCGGAAAGCCTTCCCGCTATTGGAAAAAGAGTACGGCTTCTGGATGCGGGAGCGGATGACCCCAACGGGGCTGAACCGTTATGGCTGGAATGATGTCACGGAGGAACTGGTCGAAGAGTTTGTCACGACGGCCGGAAAGCGGCTGGGCTGTGATTTCCGCCAGCTGGGCTGGGACGGGGAACAGCTTCGGAAATTTGCGCTCGACTGCATCGCGGAATGCGAATCCGGCTGGGATTTCAATCCCCGCTTCGAGCGTCGGTGCAGTGATTTCTGCCCCATGGACCTGAATGCTACCCTGTATGGGGTCGAGACGGCAATGTCCCGTTTTGCGGCGGTGTTGGGAATGGACAGCCAGACTTGGATCGAGAGAGCGGAAAGGAGGAGAGAACGGATGGAGGAATACTTCTACGACCCGGAGAAGAAGGCCTATTTCGACTATGATTATGTCCATGGCAGGCGCTCTGAGGTTGTTACCGCTGCGGCCTTCTCCCTGTTGTTCAACCGGGCGCTTTCCGCCGCTCAGGCTGAGAGGGTCCGGGGTATGCTTTCCTGTCTGGAGTATCCGGCCGGTCTGGCCGTATGTGCGGACGGGGATTATGGCTTCCCCTATCAGTGGTCCTATCCGAATGCCTGGCCTCCGACCACCTGGCTGGCTGTTCATGGCCTGCGGAATTACGGCTTTGATGCGGATGCACGGCGCTTGGCGGAAAAGAGCCTCTCGGCGACTGTTTCCCTGTGGAACCAAAGCGGAAAACTATGGGAGAAGATGCGCTGTACGGACGCCTCTTTGCCCCTGGACCAAGAATATGAAACGCCGCAGATGATGGGGTGGACCGCCGGTGTTTTCATTCTGCTTGACGAATATATAAAGAACACGATATGAAAAAATTAGCAAGGGAGGTCCTGGGACTTCTGCTCGCCATGATTCCAACGGGCATCTTCGCCCAGGAAGGGATGGTCAAAGGGACCGTCTATGATGTGGACGGCAGCCCGATGCCGGGGGTGAGCGTGGTGATTCCGGGTACATCTTCCGGTGTAGTGACAGATTTGGACGGAAAGTTCTCCATCCGCGCCTCTGCAGGTGCCTCTCTGGAATTCTGGTACCTCGGTTATGAAACCCTGACGGAAACGGTGGAACAAGTATCCCGACCGCTGGAAATCCACATGATTCTCTCTGCAGACGTCCTGGACGATGTCGTTGTGGTCGGATACGGTGCCGTTAAGAAGAGCGACCTGACCGGCTCGGTGGGGTCTGTCAAGATGGAGGCCATCGCCGATCTTTCAGCATCCTCCGTGGATGGCCTTTTGCAAGGCCGTGCAGCAGGGCTTCAAGTCATGAATACGTCCCAGGATCCGGGGGCCGGGTCCATCATCCGCATCCGGGGCAACTCTTCTATCAACGGTTCCAATACGCCGCTTGTGGTCGTGAACGGTTTCCCGATGGGAGATGCCGGTGCGCTGACCCAGATCAACACATCCGATATCGCGTCCATAGAGGTGCTGAAAGACGCTTCCGCCTCTGCCATTTACGGATCCAGAGGTGCGAATGGGGTCATCCTCGTGACGACAAAGAATGCCGAGCAGGGGAAAACGACTATATCTGTCAAGCATCAGACCGTCGTCAGCACGCTGTCTGACAAGGTGGACATCTGGTATGACCCGCTGCTGATGGCCGAGGTCTCCAACGAGGAAATGGCCAATGCCGGCCTCAATCCTCCCTATATAGGACAGACCCTGGGCGGCATCTACTATCCCTCGCTGCTGGAAATACAGAATGGGGAATGGGCCAATACGGACTGGGTCAAGCTCTGCCTCCGGACCCCGATCGTGAATACCACCACCGTGTCGGTGAACAGTTCCGGCTCCAAGGCTTCTCTCAACCTGAATGTCAATTACTATAATGACCAGGGTATTTACAAAAAGGACGCCTATGACCGCCTGAACCTCAATGCCGGCTTCGATTACAAGATTACGGACAAGGTCCGCTTTTCTTCCTATAATGTAGTCTCTGTTTCCAGACGCAATGTTTCCAACGGGCTGGAATACGGCCGTAACCCGCTCTGGCCTGTCTATAATGAGGATCACAGTTACTACCTGGCCGGACCGACGGATTTTTCCCATCCGCTCGTCGCCTTGGAAGGCCGTATGAATAAAACGGCCGGACGGGATTTTCTGACCTCCGGCGCCCTGGACTGGGACATCGTCAGCGGCCTGCGGCTCCATACGCAGCTGGATTATCGCTATAAGACGTCTCTTCAGGATGTCTATGAAGCGAGAACGACATCCCAGGATGCCCATGACAACAATGGCATTGCAAAGGAGAACATGACCCAGTATAACGAGATTCTGACCGAGACCTACCTGACCTGGAACAAAGCCATCACCGGGAAGCACAATATTTCCCTGATGGCCGGCCATTCTTTCGGCTACGAGCAGAACCGCGGCCTGTACACGACGGCCCGGGGGTTTGTCAACGATGTGCTTCGCAATGAAGACATGAACAGTTCGGACCCGGCCCTCCGGCAGATTTACAATGACGGATATTATGTGTCCAAACTGCTTTCCTTCTATGGAAGAGCCAATTATACGCTGCTGGACCGCTATTTGTTTACTCTGACGATGCGCGCGGACGGCTCGACCAAATTCGGAAAAAACAACAAATGGGGCTACTTCCCTTCCGGGGCTGTCAGCTGGAAGATGCACAAGGAAAGCTGGCTTTCAAACGTCCGCTGGCTGAGTGAACTCAAGCTCCGGGCAAGCTACGGTATCTCCGGTAACCAGGGAATCAATTCCTATCAGACGCTGGACCGCTATGGGAGCGAGAAGTACTGGCATGACGGTAACTGGGTGACGGTGATTGGTCCGGGTTACGAGGCGGGTCGCACGGGGGCCAACGACCGGTATTTTGTCTGGGGCGGCATCATGAATCCGGCGCTCCGCTGGGAAACGACGGCCCAGACAGACCTCGGAATCGATGCTGCCTTCTTCAACAGCCGCCTGAGACTGACGGCGGACGTGTATTACAAAAATACATATAACCTGTTGCGGGAAAAATATCTGCCGCTGTCGTCCAGCTACGACAAAATCTGGGTCAATGACGGCACCGTGGAAAACAAGGGCCTGGAGATATCCTTGGACGGAGATATTGTCTCCACCCGCGACTGGACATTCTCGGCCGGCCTCGTGTTTTCGGCCAACCGCGGCCGTGTCCTGAACCTCGGCGAGGCCATTTCAAGCGGTCTGTCCACGGACGAGCGGACCGGCATGCTCTACGAGGTGAGCGGCCCGGCGATCTCGATGTTCAACCAGAATGCCAGCATCCTGGCAGAAGGACAGCCGATGAATGTGTTTTACGGATACCGGGTTGACGGCATTATCCAGGAGGACGAAAATCCGGGATTCATTGATCCGTCGGCCCTTCTGGACCGTCCTGGAGAATTGAAATACGTGGACCTGGACGGAGACTTTGCCATTACGTCGAAAGACCGCTGCATCATCGGTGATCCCAATCCGGATTTCACGGCCAGCCTCAACCTCAGGGCCTCCTGGAAGCAGCTATCCCTTTCGGTATTCCTTTATGGCGTGTATGGCCATGACGTGCTGTACAATGGTTACACCTACAGCCCCCGCGTGAAAGCACGGCGGTGGACACCGGATAACCCTACGCAGGATTTCCCGAGTCTGAAGAGCAACCGGCAGTATTACCTGTCCGACTACTTCATCCAGGACGGGTCTTTCCTGCGGGTCCAGAACATCAGCCTCAGCTATGAAATTCCCCTTTCGCTGCCATGGATTCACGGGATCCGTATCTATGGCAACATCGACAACCTTTTCACATTGACACGCTTCGAAGGGTTTGACCCGGAGGTGGGGCTCGACGGAATCTATTGGGGCGGGTATCCCAGGTTCCGGAAATTCTCGCTGGGCGTCGATCTTAATTTTTAGGGCTTATGAGAAAGAAGAATATCCTTTCCGTTGCGGCTGTGGCCGCCCTGCTTTGGAACTGTTCCCTGGAGGAAATTCCTTACGGCTTCTATTCCGGAGAGAATTTTTACAAGACGGAGGCTGATGCCGAATCTGCCCTGATGTATGCTTACAACGCCTTGAATTATTTGGAATACCTCCGGGGCATCTGGTATGTCGGCGACATCCCGACCGATGACATGTATCCCAAGTCCGATGAGCCCGGGGATATCCACATGCTTGAAAACTGGACCGTCAACAGCAATACCGAACTGACACATTATTATTTCAAATACTGCTATATCGGCATCAACCGCGCCAATGCGGTGATTGAGCGGATCGGAGGCGGCAGCCTGTCCGGGGAAGTGAGGAACCGTGTCGTAGGCGAGGCGCTCTTCCTGAGGGCATGGAACTATTTCAACCTCGTCCGAACATTCGGCATCTGCCCGATCAGTGTCAAGCCGATTTCTTCACTGGAACAGACCACTTCGCCGCTTGCAAAGGACATCAAGGAAATCTATGACCTGATTATCGCGGACCTGAAACGGGCGGAAGAGCTGCTGACGGTGAACAAGACCTTCGGACGGGCAGATAAGGTGGCTGCGCAGGCCCTTCTGTCCAAGGTCTATCTGACGTTGGCTTCATCTGTGGATTATGGCGCAAACGGTTACCGCAATCTTGCCGTTGACCCTGAAGAGACCTATACCTTGGCGGCGCAGTACGCCCGCAAGGTCGTGAACGACTATCCCGGGGTCTATGGCTTCGACGAGGATCTGCGTCACATCTATGACGTGTATGCCCCGGACGGCCCGGAGCATATCTTTATCATGAGCACCGACCGCAGCGGTACGCACGAAGGGATGTACACCAAAATACCGCTCCAGTTCCTGCCGAACAACAGTTCCGTGCCGATTTTTATCAAATACAGCGACGGAACCCTCCAACGGGGGAACGGTAACGGATGGGGGGTCTTTCTTATCAATGATGATTTCGTGGAAAATGCCTATCTGCCGATTGACAAGCGCCGTACGGAACTGATCCATCGCACGGTTTATGACCAGAACGGAGTTGAGGTGACCCCTTCGCCCGTGCGGGGATACTTCACCACGAAATATGTCGATCCCGACTTTATCGGCGAAAGGACCAGCGCCCGGCCGTATCTGATCCGCTATTCGGACATCGCCTTGGTGCTGGCCGAAGCGGCTGGTCCTGACGAGGGGTATCCGCTGGTTAACCGGATTCGTTCCCGTGCCGGAGTGTCGGCCCTGACGCCCGGGATGGACAAGACGAGCTTCCGGAAGGCGGTCGTCAATGAGCGGAAACTGGAACTGGCCTTTGAAGGCAACCGTCTTTTCGACTTGAGACGCACCGCCAGTGTTACATCCACGGTGCAGGAAGCGGCCAGCCTGTCAGAGGACGAAGCGGCTTTCTACCCCATCCCCCAGCGGGAGGTGGACCTCAATCCGAATGTTCCTTCATCCAACAACAATGCAAAATGAAACAGATTCTTATTCTATCCATAACCTTGCTGGTCTGCATGTCCTGTAGCAAGCGGATCGATTCCGATGATCCCGGCAACGGGATGACGCTGCTGGAACTGAAAATCCAGGGACAGCTCGGGACGGCTGTCATTGAGCGGGACTACGACGAGTGCCGGGCTACGGTCTATGTGATGGACCGGCTGGATTTCCCTTATGGCGCCGTGCCGGTCGTGGGGGTGGTCGTTTCACATGGCGCCACCGCCAGCGTGAAGCCCGGGGAAACGTTGAATTTCAGCAATCCCGAACGCCGGGCCCGTATCACCGTGACATCCGGTTCGGGAAAATCGCTGGTCTGGAACATTTACCTGAAGGCCTATGATGCATTCTACGTAGGAGAATGGGCGCTCGTCAACGTGAAACTGCACTGTAACCAGCGCGTCAGCGGCTCCGGAGACGGCGCATGGGACACGCCCTTGAATGGTTCCGAATTCGGATCCTTCGGACTGCCCGAATACGACGACCATGTCATCATTACAATGGATGATGAGCCGAAAGACAATATGCTGACCGGTACGATTACCCATACAGCCGGCCTGGATGGCGAATATGGCCATTTCTGGGGCGTGTATCCCCCGTATTCCGAAGAGGCACCGCTCGATATGGATCCCCGTCTGCGTCACCTCCTGCCTCCCGGAAAGGCCAGCTGGAAACTGGACCTTACCACGGGGCAGATGCGCATCACGAAGGACAACGTGACTTCCACGATGATTTTCGGAACGGATGAATGGGACAACACCCTCTTCCGTTTTCCGCTCCTGAGTGCCGGCGGAGAGCCCTCCAGGGATGGCTTCTATGACAATATGTGGCGCAGTTCCACAGAACTTTTCTATGTAATGGTTAAAATCAATTGATACAATGAAAAAACATCTGTTTTGCCTGGCCATCCTGGCCGCTGCCGCCCTGGTGGGCTGCCAGCAAAAGGATCCGCAGCCTTCTCAGGAAGGCGGAAAAGAAACACAAAGTGGCCTTGCTGCCCCGAAACTGACCGCCAGTGTCAGCTCCGTGGTGCTGCAGGAAGCTTCCGCTGCCTCTGCCGCCTTGAAACTGGACTGGACGGCCGCTGCAAATGGCGTGGAAGTGAGCTACGAACTGTATGTGAACCTTTCGTCCCGCGACCTTTTTACCTCTCCTGTAAAAGTGGTGGCAGGCAAGGCGCTTTCGCACACCTTTACGCATGGTGAGCTCAATGCCGCGCTCTCGACGCTCGGTGCAACGGCCGCTGCCGAAATCCAGTTCGGCGTTTATGCTTCGGCCGCCGGCTATGATGCCGTGTTGTCCAATCTGGTGAAACTGCAGGTGACCCCTTATTCCGAAGCCTTCCGGAATCCCGAGGCCATCTATGTCATCGGGACGGCGACCCCGTATGCCTGGGACCTGAATGCGGCTCTTCGCATTGCACCTTCCCAGCAAGGTGTGTACAAGGCCACCTCCTTGCCGCTCCGCACGATGCCCATCAGTAACAACCAGAGTATCAAATTCGCCTTCTCCCGCGATGGTTCCGACCCGCGTTTCGCCGGACAGAAACCCGGCGCTGCGTTTGGTGACATCACCGTCGTGGAAACCGGACAGGGCTACGAATTCTTCCCGGCGACGGCCGGCTATCAGAATGGGCTCTATGACATTACGGTAGATTTCAATTCGATGCGCTTCTCCCTGACCCGGACAGGTGATCTGCCCGAGGAGGCCCTCCCCGACAAGCTTTGGCTGCTGGGCAACTGCTTCGAATGGACCTGGAACTTTACAGGGACGACGCTGGACAAGGTCTCCGGAAAAGTCTATGAAGCCAAAGGAATCAACATGCGCTTCGGCGATGACCAGAATCCGCTCGGCTTCAAGATTTTCCTGAAGGAGAATCAGTGGTCGCCTTACTTCGCGATGGCTTCTGATGCCACGAAAGACAATGTGAAAGTGATCAAGGTAGAGGACACGGATGTCCCGCAGTTCTATCCCGGCAAGCTGGGCTATACGGACGGCGTGTATGACATGAAGGTCGATTTCGATGCGATGCTCGCGACCTTTACGCGCAAGGGCGACATCCCCTCCGGCGGGAACCTTCCGGAAGTGATGTATCTGCATGGAGGATGTTTCACGCCTGCCTGGGATTTCAGCGACAATCTGGTTCTCACCAAGACCGCTGATGGCATCTACGAGGGCGACATCGCCATCCAGGAGGCCAACGAATGGGACGGCTTCAAGATCTGGACCGACAAGAACTGGACGAAGTGGTATGGAGCCGCGACAAATTCCACGCACGATGAAATCATCATTGTGGACGGCAAGGCTTACTGTGAAGAGAACAACCTGCCGGATGCGCAGATCTACCCCGTCACCCTCGGCTATACCCCGGGTACCTGGCATTTCCGTCTGGATATGAACACGATGCGTTTAACCTTGACAAAATAGCGGTATGAAAACACTTTACCAAGTTCCCGATGTTCACGTCCAGAACTTGAAAATGGAACAGGTTTTCCTGGTTGCATCCGGCGGTCAGGCAGGCTCTTCGTCTTTCGAAGGGAACTGGGATACCGGAGAAGAGGAATTGGATTACTGATGGAGGACAGCAAGATGAAAAAGTATTTCGTATTTCTGGGCATGGCCCTGGTGGGAGCCGCCTGTGAGCGCGCCGTCCTTCCCACACCCCCCGAAACAGAGAGGATGACCGTCTATGCCGCCCTCGAAGAGTCGGCGGAGCCGGCTGCCACGCGGGTAAGCATCAGCGATGACGGCATCCCCGCCTGGCAGAGCGGTGACGCCATTGCCCTTTATAACGGGACACAGTTTGTCACCTTCAACTTGAAAGATGCCTCGACAGGGGCCTTCGAAGGCCCTGTGGGCAGTTATACCGGTCTTGCCGTCTATCCGGCGGCAATCGCCGGCAGCGTCTCTTCGGATGGACAGCTGACGCTCAACCTGCCTGAACAATACAATTGGCAGGAAGGCCAGACCCAGGCCCCGATGATTGCCGTTTCCACGACTGACAGCTTCACATTCTATCCGGTTTCCGGCCTGATGAAGTTTACTTATACTTCCATTCCTGCGGATGTCACGAGCCTCCGTTTCGGAACCGGCAGCAAGATCAACGGCAGTTTCTCCATAGGTTCACCTGCCCCCGGGACCAGCGTCATCTCGCAGGAGTCGGCCCAGTCGGATCCGGAGAAATTCATTACCGTAAACATCCCTGCCGGCCACCCTTCCACGATGAGCTTCTATCTGCCGGTTCCTGTTTCTACCACCGACTATGCCGGCTTCTCGGTGGCTCTTTCGGCCGATGATGGCGTTCCTGCCGCGGAAATCACGTCCACTACAAACTTTACTCTCGGACGTAATGAAATGCGGCGCTACAAGTCCAAAGACTGCAGCAGTACCCTTCCTGCGAAGCTTTATCTGGTCGGAGACTGCCTGGACCCGAGCTGGGGCTGGTCGGAAAGCAATGCCCTGGTCAAAGGCGAGGGCGCCGTCTATACCGGCACCATCAACGTGACCCAGAACGGCGGTTTCAAGATATACCTGAGCGATGACTGGAGCGCAACCTGGCTCAGCATCGACGAGACCAATTCTGCTTCGGACAATCTGATCATTGTCGGCGGTGAGGCCTACAAGGCGGCCCACAGCGTGGGAGACACGCAGATTCGTCTCAACAACTATGGTTATACTCCCGGAAGGTACACGATGACGGTCAATCTCGGCACAAAGCGTATGACTCTTCAGGCAGACGATTCCGGTCCTGACAAACTCTATATGGTCGGCGGCTGCTTCAGCCAGTCCTGGACCTTCTCCGAAAGCCTTGCCCTCGTCAAAGGAGCCAACGGCGACTATTCCGCTTCCGGTATCCAGATGGCATTCGGTGACAACAATGACGTCGGTTTCCGCATCTATACCGTCAAGAATGACTGGAGTCTCTGCTATACCTATGGAAACGGCGGATATGACAGCAACGGAATACAGCTCTACTACCACGATATGGGCGGAGAACCGCCTCAGATTTTCCCGGGTAATTACGGCTATGATGACGGAACGTATGATGTGTCGTTCAATATCAATACTATGGTGCTGACTCTGACTCCGTCCGCCGCGTCCGGACCGGCGCAGCTGTATCTGGTAGGAAGTCCCTTCACCTGGAGCTGGAATTTTACCGGAACGCCCCTCGCCCGTCAGTCATCCGGCCTCTATACGGCCTCCGACATTGCGATGGATTTCGGCTCAGGAGATTACGGCTTCCGCATCTATACAGTATTGAACGACTGGGGTCTTTGCTATACCTATAAGGACGGTGGCTACGACAGCACCGGCATCCAGCTTGCCTACCACGACGCCGGCGGCGATCCGCCCCAGATTTTCCCCGGCCGCTGCGGCTTTTCCAGCGGAACGTATGACTTGAGTTTTGATATCAGTTCAATGTGGCTGACACTTACGAAAAAATGAGATTAAAACAACTTAGCCTAAACCTGATTGCCGCTCTCGGACTGTTCTCCTGCGCCTGCGGGGGGACAGTTTCGGGGCCGGAAACGATGGAAAAGGAGGAAGGACAGCCCTCTGTCCCGGCAGAGCCTGCAGACCCGGCCGCCAAGACGGCCGCGCTGCTGGAGAACCTCTCCGCCCTGCGGGCAAAGGGTATTCTTTTCGGGGCCCAGATTCCGACCGAGTACGGCCTTTCGGGCGGAGAGAAATGGTGGGATGACGGTTCTGTAAGTACCTCCGATACCAAAATCCTTACAGGGAGCCACCCGGCCGTATGCGGATGGGATATCTCCGAGATTGAGCTCAATCACTCCAAAAACATTGACGGAGAACCCTTTGAGACTATCCGGAAGCACATCCGGGCGGCATACGGAAGGGGAGCTGTCAACACTATTTCCTGGCACTGCGCCAACCCGGTCACAGGAGGCAATTCCTGGGACAATACCCCGGCCGTGCACGAAATGCTGCCGGGCGGATCCCGACACGAACTGTTTAAGGAGTATCTGGACCGCGTCGCCGCTTTTTTCCAGGGACTTACTACGGAAGAAGGAGATCTGATTCCGCTGATTTTCAGACCCTGGCACGAGCATACCGGGAACGGCTTCTGGTGGGGGAAGGGAAGTGCTGAGGCGAAGGATTACGCTGCGATGTGGCGTTTTACCGTTGATTATCTTCGCAAGGAGAAGGGGCTGTATAACCTGCTTTTCGCCTACTCTCCGGATGCCATCCATTTTATCTGGAATCCGGAATCGGACTGGAAGGACATCTATCTGGAGTTCTGGCCCGGAGATGACTATGTCGATATTCTGGGCCTGGATGCCTATGATGCCGCCGGAAGGCGTTTTTCAGAGGTCGTTCCGACCCTTTGCAAGATGGTCGCGGCTCTGGCGGAGCAAAAAGGAAAAATAGCGGCCCTTACCGAGGCCGGAATCGAGAACAATAACCCCGCCCATTCCTCCTACACCAATGCCCGCTGGTGGACGGAAGTCCTCTACCCGGCCATCCATGGAGCCGGCCTGTCGTTCGCGATGGTATGGCGCAACGGCGGATTGCCTTCTGACAGCCATTATTTCAATGCCTATCAGGGATGTTACAGCGAGGCTGATTTCAAGCAGTTTGCCGCCCGGGAGGATATTCTTCTGGAGCGGGACCTTCCCAAAATGTATGAGAAGAATGAATTACAGTGAAAGGCTCGCCTGGCTGCGTGTGCAGCATCAGGAACTATTAGAGAGAAAGAATACCCCCGTCGAAGGAAACGGCATCTATGAGCGCTACCGTTATCCGGTGCTGACGGCGGACCACACACCGCTGGAATGGCGCTATGACCTGGACGAGCGGAGCAATCCTTACCTGATGGAGCGTTTCGGCATCCATGCCGTGCTCAATCCCGGCGCCATCAAATGGCAGGGACGCTACCTGCTGGCTGTCCGGGTGGAAGGCGCTGACCGGAAATCGTTTTTCGCCATTGCCGAAAGTCCGGACGGGGTCAACGGCTTCCGTTTCTGGGACCGTCCGGTCGTCCTGCCGGAATATGGTGAGCCGGCGACCAATGTCTATGACATGCGCCTGACGGCCCACGAAGACGGTTGGATTTACGGCATATTCTGCGTGGAACGGAAGGATCCGTGCGCGGGCCCCGGCGACTTCTCTTCAGCGGTTGCCGCCGCCGGGGTGGCGCGGACCAGAGACTTTGTCCATTGGGAGCGTCTGCCGGACATTGTCTCCAAGTGCCAGCAGCGGAATGTCGTGCTCCATCCTGAATTCGTGGAGGGGAAATATGCCCTCTACACCCGTCCGCAGGATGGATTCATCCAGGCGGGAAATGCTGGCGGAATCGGCTGGGCGCTGGTCGGTTCAATGGAAAATGCGGTCATCAACGGGGAGCGGATCATTAACCGCCGGTTCTACCATACCATCAAAGAGAGCAAGAACGGGGAAGGTCCGCATCCGCTGAAAACGCCCCGAGGTTGGCTCCATCTGGCCCATGGCGTCCGCGCCTGCGCTTCCGGCCTCCGCTATGTCCTGTATATGTATATGACCTCCCTTGAGGATCCCGCTGAGGTCATTGCTCAACCGGCCGGATTCCTGCTGGCCCCGGAAGGGGATGAGTATGTGGGCGACGTGATGAATGTGGTGTTCTCCAACGGCTGGATCGCCGACGATGACGGCCGCGTTCTGATTTATTATGCTTCTTCCGACACCCGAATCCATGTGGCCGAATCTACCATCGACCGGCTCGTGGATTATTGCCTCCATACGGAGCCGGACGGTCTGCGAACGTCCCTTTCAGTGGAAAGGCTCAACCGCCTGATTGACAAGAACCATGGCAAGGCTTTCTGAGAAAATCGCTTACGGTTTCGGAGATATGGCTTCCAGTATGTTCTGGAAGATATTCTCCTATTACCTGCCCATCTTTTATTCCGACGTATTCGGCTTGAAGCCCGCGCATGCTGCGACGCTGCTCCTGGTGACAAAATGTTACGACGCCATCAGCGATCCCGTCATGGGCCTTATCGCCGACCGCACCCATAGCAGATGGGGAAAATACCGCCCCTGGCTGCTCTGGATGGCCCTTCCCTTCGCCCTCGTCGGGATAGCTTCCTTCTACGTTCCCAATGTGGGCTATGAGGCAAAACACCTGTATGCCTACCTGATGTACCTACTGATGATGACGGCCTATACGGCTGTGAACGTGCCCTATGGTGCCATGCTCGGCGTTGTCAGTGCCGATTCCGGGGAAAAATCCGTCTTTTCGTCGTACCGGATGTTCTTTGCCTATGTCGGGAGCTTTCTGGCCATGGGTGTTTTCTGGCTCTTTGAAAAAAAGGTGATCGGAACGGAGGGTCCCTCCGGTCGCATCATCCGCGGTGTCGGCGATGCCGCCCCCCTGCA
>Ga0247611_10001838_pt1 | contig 36681 bp, 13 predicted proteins | sample 177DNAGHGhighgp2_FD_192422 | JGI IMG/M metagenome (GOLD analysis project Ga0247611, IMG submission 192422) | Sheep rumen microbial communities from Palmerston North, Manawatu-Wanganui, New Zealand - 1770 DNA GHGhigh gp2 | ecosystem: Host-associated > Mammals > Digestive system > Stomach > Rumen... | reverse complement strand
CAGAAATAAGCGTGCCTTATTCACAAATAACCAAGGGTTATTGACGAACTATTTGACATTGACTCGTCACCTTACGGGCTGAACGGCGCTCTGCTCCCTGCTGTCCGGCCGAGAGCAGGGAAGTGTCAAGCCGACAGCAGGGAGGAGAGTGACGGTTAGCAGGGAAGGTGTTGGAGTCAATACTTTCGGAGTAATCGAAAATACTCCAAGAGCATTCAAAATTACTTTCGGAGTATTGCATTTTAGTGCCGGAGGATCATTATCTTTTATTCCGGATTGGGAATGGTATTCTCATTACGCGGAGCCAGGGCCGGTATCTTACCGACAACAAAGTTGACAATACGAACGGCATCGGCAATGTCGATGTCACCGTCACCATTGGCATCAGCCGCAGCCTCATTAAACGTCGTATTCGACTTGCCCACTACATGGTTCACAATACACACTGCATCAGCAATATCCACGCTCCCGTCGCCATTGGCGTCGCCCAATATCCATGTAACAATAGAGAGAATACCGCCAGTATAGGATGTAATCTCATAGTTCCGGGCCTCAGCACCATACACATCGATGGAATAATTGCCTGGCTCACAGTCTGGGGTGGCCGTTGTAGAGAACTGAGGCTTCTGTGTCAGTACTGCTTCCGTCTCGTCGTTCTTGAAGCCTTCATAGTCTGCCTGAAAATCCGGTAGCGGGTCTCCCCAACGTATGGTGTAGCTCCTAGCAGTAACGGACAGCGGGGCTTTCTGGATAGTGAAATAATATGTTCCTGTCCTTCCAGACTGATAGTGTCCCGTAGCCTCAACAAGGGCATACACCTGATAGTATCCTGCATCGACGGGTATGGTTGTGCTGTAGTCGGCGTTATTCACATCAGCATAATAAAAGGTGACATCACCATTGCTATCGTTTCCCCTGACAGTCATCGTAGCAGGTGTATCGCCATACGTCCATTCATAACCACTCACTTCAAGACTGGGATATATGCTGATGCACTCTGTGAATGTCGCTTTCACATAAACGTCGTAGCCATCGACCGATACGAAAGAGTAGGTGCCGCGACCTCTATCGTCAACGTTGACGGCAGTAACCTCTATGAGGGTGGGAGCACCTGGGCTAAAGCTGGGGGCTTGGGCAACGACACCGCCATCAACGCTTTTTTCCACCCTAATATCATCGAGCGTGATATAGTAATCTTCGGCGGGCTCTACCGTCAGCGTTACGGTATTGCCACTCACGGAGTAGCTGACGCTCCCATTCCATGTATCCTCAATGTGGATATTCTGTGCCGACACCGTCATACAGAATGAAAGCAATAATGCTACAAGTATATTCTTAACAATTTTCTGTTTCATGTTCTGTCCTCCTTATTTGATAATCACCTTCCTGCCATGATCAAGATAAATACCTTTCGTCACAGGTTTGCTACCAAGCCTACGTCCTTGCAGGTCGTACCAGGCTGCAGCATCGTTCGTATCGTTTATCAGCTGGGAGATGGCTGTGGTTTCACCGCCGACGACTATGCATAGTCTTAAGGGAGCAGCTGAAACTGAATGTATGTCACTGGCCCGGATATAGCCCTTGCCCGCAGGAACCGTTGTCGCACTGTTGAGCACAAACTCATTATGATAGAGTACGTATGTTTCGTATGGAAAGAAGCCTGTAGCCGGGTCTTGAGCATTGCCACATAACAAATTGACCCCCGAGTAGTATGGAACGTCAGCCGTTTTCAGCATAATGTTTTTTTCTTCTACTGGCACTTCGTCAAGCCCGACAAGCACCATCTGATATGCAGGGATGCCACCGGCGATTTCTTCTACATTGACGGCCTCACGGGTCATGCTTGTGACGGCGTACGCCTTGACTCCCGTCTCGTTGACGAAGGTCTTGCCCAAACCCATTATACAGGTCATCCATTGCTGTCCAGGCGAGAAAGTAATTGATGGCGGCAGGGCGATACCAGTAGCAGTCACGTCCACACTCTTTCCTGAAGTGGCAATCATTTGTGCATTAACAGTTAGCTCAGGGGTCTTGACACCAATGGCCTCGTTGAAGGAATAATTGGCATAAACGCGGATTCTAAGTAGTTCGTCGTCCCCATCGGCAGTAGGACTGAAAACGCCATTGGCCTTTGGGAATATAAAATAAAGTCGGGTATTACCAGAACTTCCGAATGGCGAAAATACGACGGAATGCGTTTCCGCATATCGTTCCGGCAACTGAATGCAATCAACCCCATAGCCACTGAGGTCCAATTCATCGGGCATGGTAATCTTCAGAACCATGCCTGTAATGTCGGAATGACTTTGCAGGTGAACAACAGCATCATTGGATATCCCCAATTCCGAAATCTTCGTAGGATCGACTGTCAACGTGGCTTCCGGCTGTTCCGCATTCGGATCATAGCTTTCCCCTGCCAAGAGGTTTACCAGAATCACGTAGTCGCGAAGATCTATCTCACCATCGGCATTCAGGTCGGCAGCCAAATCCCTGAGTTCAGGCAGTGCATTCCCCTCCAAATAATCTCTCAGATATTGTTCATCAGCAGAGAGAAATAAAACGGGATCCGTTATTCCATACGTGCGTGTCAAATAAGCTTCCATCACTTGACGATCCATATCGTTAAGTTCTCCGTTTCCATCAATATCGCCAGGAATCACGTCGCTGATTTCAACAATATTCTTGAACTTGTTCCACCCTTCTGCATTCTGATATGCCGCCTTACAACCCTGGGGAACGTAAAGTGTGGCGTAATCATAAATATGGTCGTATGGATATGGGTCATTAAAATATTCATCAACATAATAATAGAACACGTCTGTGGTCTGCTCATGAGGAATGGGTAATGGTTCCCTGTGGTTTACAATGACGTTTCTCAAAAGAGAATAACCCACAAAAGCCCATTGGCCGATGCTCTTAACGCTGGCAGGAATCTCAAGTGTTCTAATCGAATTGGAAGATAGTGCTTCCCTGCCAATAATCTCCAGATTTGAAGGAAGCTTCATATCTCGTAGATAATGGTTGTTAGCAAGCCCCCAATAACATATTTCCCTCAACGACTCAGGTAACGTGATTTCTGTGAGGTTCGCCGCATAAAATGCCTTCTCATCAATTTTCACAACACCTTCTGGAATGGTGACAGAACCGATTTCTTGATGGGAAAACGCACATGGTCCAATGCGTTTGGTACCTTCGGGAATAATGGTGTTCTTACATCCGACTAACAATGTGTGTGTGGCTGTCTCCATAAGGGCATTGCTGCCTTCCGGACAATGATACTTTGGATTTCCATCTGCCACGCTGACAGACTCCAGCGAACGCATATTCCAAAAGGTATCGAAGCCATAGCCGTCTATCACAGAGATATAATCGATATACTTGACGCTTGCCGGAATATGCAATGACCTGAGTCCCCAACAACAATAGAAAGCACCGCCACCTATTTCCGTCACGGTCTCAGGAATCTCTAGACTCTCCATCTCACAGCACCAGCCAAAAGCAGAATTGCCAATTTTGGTCACCACAAATCCCTGGACTTCACTTGGTATTCGCACACTGACGGAATCATTCTTTGTCAGCACATCCTCAATATTTTCTATCTTTCTGGTAAACCCTGATATTTCGACCGTCCTTGGTGCCAGACTGGTGACAGTAAACAACTGCTCCACCCCATCGACAGTTTCCTTGAGGACATCGCCAACAGCATACTGTGGAGAAATAATATGAATTCCAAATTCCTTCCACACATCAGCAGTCTTGTAAGCCGTAACAAATGTTGCCGCCACCTCAACGGAACATGTTGCAAACAACGATTCGTCGAAAGCATTATTGGCACAGACGGCAGGTTGTTCTGTTGACAGCAGATGTAACGGCTGAAGGTATTTCAGTCCGCTGCAGCCAGAGAAAGCAGAAGAGCCTATCGATGACACCGAATGAGGGATAACTACCGATGCCAACTGGTCACATGCATGGAATGCATTGGCTGCAATCCTGGTAACAAGATAGCCACGGGCAACCTTTGGTATGACAATGGTGCCAGCTGTCGTTGTACTGATAGCAGGATTGGTACCATCGCCTATTTCCACAGTGGTTCCACTAGTCTTGTGGAATGTCATCGTGACGCCATCAACAGCAAGCGTAAAGACGTCTACGTTCAATTGCTCGTCGGTCATCTGATATGCTGCCATCATGTCAACACAATCACCGCTCGACTCAATAAGTGTACGCACCATCGTCCTGTAGTCGGCATAGTTGCGGCATTGCAGCAGTCTGGAGAGTGCTCCGGCAACCAAGGGACAAGCCATTGACGTTCCAGACATATAGCCATAGTCACTATTGGGGAGTGTGCTGAGAATATCGTAACCAGGAGCACGTATCTCATAGTTGTATCCTTCCGTATAAGGCGTATAGAGCGGACCGTCGCAATCATAGTTGCTATCCTCGGCAAGCTTGCCGGAAGGAGTCGATGACTCTACACCAATCACGAAACTAAAAGCAGCAGGATAGCTTGGATGAGGATTACCTCCATGCAAAGGGGCATGCTCCCAAATCATACACTTCGTACTATTTCCCGCAGCAGCAACAAGAATGGCATGGTGGCTGGCCTCTTCAAGCGCTTCGAATTCAGACTGTGCCGGTGCGTTGTCGCTATAGCCGAAACTCATTGAAATAATATCTGCACCCTGCTCTACAGCATAGGCCACACCCCTTATTTCGGCTGCCATGTCAATAGCATCGTCGTTATCCGCAATTTTGATGGGCAATATCTGTGCATTGGGGTTAGCGCCTACAATGCCTACATTGTTGTTTCCTATTGCCGCTACAATTCCTGCACAATGGGTTCCATGCCCGACGTTGTCGGTCACGTCGGAACTGCCATCGTAAGCATTATAGCCTGGCAACATATTGTCTTTCAGGTCGGGATGGTTAATGTCAACGCCGGAATCCAAGATGGCAATGACTGGACGTTTAGTGTTGACAATAGGCACGGCCCATAGTTCCGGCATACGAATGGCATTGAGTCCCCACTGCTCACTATAGCGGGGCTCAGCCATATATGTGTCGGCATCTGTTGACATCAGAGAGAGAATGCGGTTGGGCTCGGCATATTCCACCTCGTTGAGTTGACGCAAAGCCCTGACAGCCTCTTCCACAGAAGCCACCTTTGTATTGTCGAAATGCATTAGGTAAAGTTGCGACAGGCCGTGCTTCGCCGATGTCCGGTGTGAGCCGTTAGCGCTTGCCTTGTCAGTCAGCGGCATCAGCGCTTCTGCCTCATGGATGCCCAATTGCCGCATCACCTTGTTTACACGGCTATTGGCAGAAACTGCCACGCCACGCCTTCCTTGTCGGCCAGTACTGGTAAGCGTGACAGCATCCTTGTCCTTGAACTTCACGATGACCTGACCCCCACGGTACAGCGGTTGCCCACCTGTCTGCGCTGATCCCACGAATGGTAGCAGAACCAACAGGAGAATCACTGCTAATACAACAAAACCTCTGCCTCTAGACTTCATAACTTCTTTACCACAATGATTAATTTAACACATTATTCCGGATTGGGAATGGTATTCTCATTTCGCGGAGCCAAGGCCGGTATCTTACCTACAACAAAGTTGACAATACGAACAGCATCGGCAATATCTATGTCACCATCACTATTCGCATCAGCCGCAGCCTCAATGAAAGTGGTATTCGGCTTGCCCACCACATAGTTCACGATACATACCGCATCGGCAATGTCCACATCGCCGTCGCCATTGACGTCACCCTTGAATGTGCCCTTGGTGTTGTAATAGCTCACGGTGATGTTGGCCTGTCCCTCACCGTCGGTCGGGTCGTAGAGTGCCAGGTAGAAGGTGCCGCTTTGCTGGGCTTGACACTCTCCGACGGCTGTCGCCTTGCTGCCCTTGGCCGTATAGACCTCTTCGGCAGCTGGCGAAAAGAGCCTCAGGGTACATGGGCGCGAGGCCTTCAGACCGATGATGTCGCCACGGTTGGCCGTCAGGTGGTACCACTGCAGTGTGTTGGCAGCCGGGGCGGCCTGCGTCACCGCTTTGTCCGCCGGCAGCAGCATGGAGCTGACGGGCGTGCGGGAAGGTGTGTCGATATACTGACCAGCATTAACACCCGTAGGGCCGAAGTAGGTAGTGGCTTGCAGACTGATGTCGTTCACGGCGTAGGTCACGGCAACGCCCTGCTCGATATCGAAGAGGAAGTTGCCGGTGCGCAGTGGCATGCGTCGGACAGGCAGCCAGGCTTCCACCTCTTCCTGCCCCACGCCAGCCATACTGGCAACCACACGCGAGCGTGTCTCATAGTCGCCGTTCAGCCAATAGTCAATGCCTATCTCGAGGCGCACTGCAGCGGTGGGCACGCGCTGGAAATAGCCACTCGCGATGACAGGTCGCCCGCCTTCGGGGGTCTCGACGATGGCCGTCAGCTGGTGCAGTCCCTCGCTGACAATTTCCACGGGCAGGGCCAGCGTGTAGCTGTTGTCCGGGCTGTTGCTGACGACGGTCGTCGCCACATTATCAATATAGAAGCGATTGCGTATCTGCGTCTCGTCGCCTCGCTTCTCGAAATAGACGGTGCGCGACGCCTCCTCGAAGTACTCGTTCTCGCTGCCTACGGCTCCGATGGCGACATGCAGGCTGTGAAGGCCGTCGCTCAACGCGGAAACGTCTATCTGGAAGGCCCCGTTGATGTCGGTGAGCGTTCCAGCCAGTTCCTGCTGACCGTCGAACCAGTATTTCAGGGTGTGGTCGGTAAGGGCTGGTGCGTTGGGGTCGTCAGGGTCGTCGGGCGTGTCGCCACTACGCTTCACCTTAATAGTATGTGTACCTATCGGATCCCAGCATCGGTCGAGGAACTGCAGTTCCATATCGCCCGCCGCATCTGGGGTGAACGAGAAGGAGAACTGTCGCGTCTCTGCCCCATTCACGTGCATTTCGTTAATGGCCAACACTTTGCCTTGCTGTTGGCCATAGTCGTCGTGCCACACCAGCTTGACAAGGATGGCACCGTCGTAGATTGCCGGGGCAATGCTGTTGCTCACCTGATACGTAAACGTCGCCTCACTGCCCACCGTCAGGGCATCGCCACCGGTCTGTGTCACATTCTGCACCGAGAGCTGGGCGGCATGGCTGCGGGGCGACTTGAAAGTCATATAGTCGCCACAAACCCACGCCTTGGCAAAGGCGTGCTGGGAGTTGTCGTTGAGACACCATTCGTCCTTACCGCTCTCGCGGCTTACCATGAACACGTCATACTGACCGTCGGTCAAGCCGTTGCCGTAGGAGAAAGCATCATCAGAATTACTTGGAAGGCCCGTCGAAAGTTGAATCTTTCGATTCCCAGACAGCAGTTTGCAGGGTTCATATTGTCCTTTTCCCTGCTTTCTGAATGTCACGCCCCAGTCGTAGATATTCTCGCTCGACGTTGACCATTCATGGCTTACAGGCATGAAATTGTAGAGAACGTAATGAAGGTCGATATTCTCAAAGTCGCCCGTCGTTGCCGACCGTTTATAGACATCATCGTTCCTTGGTGAAAGCGTATTTGTCCATAGACGCAGCGACACAGGCACATTGTCCAAGGGGTTGCCTGGACGCACGCCGAACACGGCGGCCTGACGGTAGAGATAGTTGAAAGGATTGTCGGGCGTGACGGTGAGGAGAAACTTTTCTGATGCTTCGCCCCCACAGAGATTGACGTCGAAATATCCGTTGGCATCATAGCCTTCAAGAAGGAAGGCGTGACCGCCGAACACAGTATCGCCATTTTCCTTAATTCTGTTTATACAATTTCCACCATAGAGTATCGGTCCGTTCTCAGATATTTCCTTCCGCAGTTTCTCTATCCATTCCGTTGCCTTGTATCTTGACGACTCTTCAAAGACGGCCATCTCGTATGCGAAATACTGCTTCAGGGCGTATGGGACGGTATGGCCATTGGCGCTCGACTCGTTTTCTTTATAGTTCATGCGCACCGACGCACCCGCCATCTTCATCAGGGTTGCAATGTCCTCGCGCCCCTCCTCGCTGGTTTCGCCTGGCGTATAGTGCTGCTGTATCTTCGCCCAGTTGATGGGTGTACCAGCAGGAATCTTCTTTATAGGAAGTTTCAGCGTGTCAGTGATATACGCTGGGATGTCGGTAGTGGTAGCCTTTGGCCACTGGTGATAGTACATCAGACCTGCCATGGCCGTTGCCACACAACCGGTGTAACAGGGTTCTCCGTTTAGTGTTGGGCACTGTAGGTTGTATGGATCCTTCTGGTAGTAAGTGGTCAGCCGGCCTCCTGGCAGTGTAAAGCTGCTCGGGGCGGCGCTGCTCCGGGCTTGTGCCTGCGAGCCGTCGGACTGGCTAAGTGCCCTGATGTCGGCAATCTGCCGGGCATAGCCGTCGAGCAGCACCTGCATGCCGCAGGGCAGGCTGTCGGGGTTCAAGGTGTCGGTGTGACTATAGCCCAGGATCGGCTCGGTGGCATCGTCGCCGCTCACCACCACGAAGCCCTCGCCCGCAGGGGCGCAGAACAGGTAGTAGCTGTCCTCGGAGCCGGTAGCGGCAAGCTGCAACTGCTGTGGCGCGGGAGCCTGACGGCGTGCGCCAGTCACGGTCTGCCGCTGCAGGAATTGCATGGCCTTCTGGCGTGCCTGTCCGGCACTGACCGGGGCGGCCAGCAGCACACCCGCCGGCAACAGTACCGACAGCGAAAGTATGATTAGTCTCCTTATCATAACAGTCATCTTTAATTCGTGAAATCGCATTAATCCGTTGTACTGGAAGCGATTAATACCCTGTGTTCTCTATTTTCATCTTCACGTTCAGCTTGCCGTCACCGGTAGAGCGCGGCGACACCTGCATCTGCTTGATATGCGGGCCGGCCACGCGGGGGCTGTAGGGGAATGAGCCGCCGTAGAGTCCTATCTCGCGGCCGAACTCGTCCTTGCATGTGTTTTTGATGCTGGTTGTCAGGTAAAAGTCCTGCGCGTCGCTATAGGTACCCGAAAACGACGTGAAAATCTTAGTTAGGTCGTCGCTGTACCAGTTGTTGTAACTGATGGCGTTGTTCTTGTCTTTGTGATATTCCGGATAGAACAGGCAGTAGTTGAATGAGGTGTTTTCGTTGATATAATAGGGATTGCCGCTGTAATTTTTCTTTACGATGATGCTATTCACAAGCGTTGCCCCATAGAGGTGGGAATAGTTGCCCCAACTGCCGTTGCTTGTTGACTGCTGTGCTTCTGTGTCATACGAAGGCCACACAACACAGTTCCTGAAGTTCATGGCCGACGATGCCGCGTTCCAAGTCTGGGGATGGCACACGTAACAGTTGATGAAAGTCATCGAACTGTTGCTCCAGCACGTCACCTCCTTCACGACGCGGCAGTGCATGAAGGTGGCATCCTTGATGGTATAGCCATATTGCGTGTTGCCGTTCATGTAAGTTGCCGCCCTGATGCTGTAGAAACGGCATTTGATGAACTTGGCGTTCTTTACATTGCCCCGATAGTAGAGGTAGGCCTCGCCGCTGTGGCAGACGCCCTCAAGTTGGAAGTGGTTCTGCTCCGTGCTCGACATGTTCAGCACGATATTGCCAACGAGGAGCGTCGGCTGCGTGTGGTAGACTGTATCGGTCTCCATGCCCGCCCCTCGTATAGTGACGGCCACCTTAATGGTGTCAACAGCCCCGAAAGAGCCAGAAGAGAGGGTGATGAGGTCGCCGCTGGCAGCCTCCTTGTACGCATTCCGCAGAGCATTGTAGCCGCTGAATGTCTTGGTAGTGGTGCCGTGGGTCAGCACGGCAGAGGCCTCCTGGCCTGTTGCACCGATGACGCTTGTCATGACAGCAACGATGATGAGTAACAGCTTTTTCATTCGAAAATATTTAATTGCGAAACACCCGATTAAGGGCATCTCAAGTTAATAATTCTGTTCGTATGACAAAACAAAGGAAAGCAGGCAGAGTCCTTCTTTTCAATCTTATGCCCTAGCGAATTAAGTCGCTCATGTACGTTTCATTAGCTTTATTTTTTGAGTTAACATTATCGTTATTTTTCCGAAGCGGATTTCTTTGACCTATAGGTACAAGGTGTGGCGTTGCAGTCTCCCCATTCCGCTGCAAAGATAAGAAATAATTTCGAGAGTTCCAAATGTTCTTCTTCTTTTTTACGGAAGTATGAGGAACTTTTTGTAGTAAGAATTTGAAAAAACGAAAGGAACGTTAATGTTTTTTGACAAAAATTAATTAGGCTCTGACGTATTGTGACGCTGATTGAGGTCTGGTATGAGAGGCTGATGGGGCCGTCAGGAACTCTGGAGATGCCTCTAAATGCTGGGGTTGACGATAGTTTGCGCCTCTTTATGCCCACGAAAGCCTTGCCATTGGGTTGCTCCCAGTCTGCTCTGGGGTTGCTCTAAGGATGTTCCGAGTTTTTACCCACATAAAGAATGGGATGAGCGAAAAACCGAAATTATTAACAAAATTTAAGTCCGAACCGCCAAACGATTCGGACCTTTTTATAATTCTGGGAATGATTCTCTCTTACTCGGGCTCTGGCAGGTTCCATTCAAAGCGTGGAGCGAGTGCCTGTATCTTACCTACCACATAGTTCACGATGTGTACGGCATCGGCAATATCTATGTCACCATCACTATTCGCATCAGCCGCAGCCTCGATGAAAGTGGTATTCGGTTTGCCCACCACATAGTTCACGATACACACCGCATCGGCAATGTCCACATCCCCGTCGCCATTGGCGTCGCCCAAATGAAGACCTGCCAAAAAATAGCTGTAACCACGAAATCGAGCACCCTCATAGTAGGAGAAGGCCACCATGTCGGGCATATTTTCATCAGGTGCTGTGTAGTGCAACTTAGTGCCATCGATGGTCACAGTACCGTACTTTGCTCCGGCATTATCGATACGATATTTCTCAGGCAACCCCGTCTCAATTGTAATGGCCTCGTTAGCAGAAGTCGAATAAAAGGATATCGGTACAACGTACGTAGAATCACTTTTCTCGCCATTTGTTAGCTTGATAACAGTAGTTGCGGCAGGAAGCGAAGGCATAACAACATTGTTAGTATTACCATCCAAGATGGCCTCCATTTGTTCTGCCCCACATTCCACATACGCTGTCCCTGTCATGTTCGTATAGCCACGATAGAACACCTTGAGCTTACCATTAATGTCTACGTCTGCAAACAGCTGACAGATATCCAAATAGGGAGCATCCTTTACCATTTGAAGACTCATACCCTTGAAAGTAAATTCACAAGGGGTTGGTGAGAAGAAATAGGAAAAGTCACTGATATAATTGTTCGTTACATCTATTTTCATGCTGTCCCTCTCTACAAATGCTAGGATATTGACACTCTCCAATTGATTATGACTTAGGTTTAGTACACGCAGCGAATCTAAAACCAGCAAGGGCGAGACATCAACAATACTATTGTAGCTTAGGTCAAGTTCTTCCACGACAGGCAGATATACTGCATCGCGAAGATCTGTGATTTCCAGACCAGACAGATTAATACGAGTAATCGTATCTGTTTGAGTCTGAAGCACATCTTCATTCTCACCAAGTCCGATGTGCACCTTCACGCCTTCCTCAAACCCTGGAGAATAAAACGTCACCTTTTGAGCTTGGGCCACACATACCGTCATCAGTAATAATATGGCTATGCTAAATTTTCTTTTTTTCATTCCCTGTTTTTGTTATTTCCTAAATAAAATTCGTCAGCTATATGGTCCTTACCCGTTGTTGTTGTCAGCGTTACGGTATAGACAAGTGGTTTGAAGTCCTCGAAATGGTCAACACCTTGGGCATCCGTGCCCTTGAAATTAATTTCTACGCCACTAGTCTCCTCGTTCAGCGGTATCAACGTCTCGCGGCCATTGCTCCAGACAATCTTCATATACAATTCCTTGAGCTCGTTCATGTCATCCAAAGACTTATTGTTCGTGATGCCCTTACCATCAGACTGAAGCATGACACAATCTTTCATAAATACAGGTATGAAAGAGAACTCTGCCGGCTCATTACCCCTCTGATGAGCAGCCAAAACAGATATGCTACTGATTTGGCTGCTTGCACTTGCCTCCTGAAAATTGATGGCACTGCTGCCAATCCAGTTCTTGGTCTTTACAACAAGTTTGAAGTCCACTGCCGTATTCTGCCGGTTCTCATCATTACCAGTGTACGGCTTGTTGGCCTTCAGACGTGTTACGATATACCTACTTCTCATAATAGCTGCATACTCAAGAAGCTTGGCCACCAAGGCCCTTCCCACAACTGTATAAGAATACATCATCGCAGCATAGGGAATAGCTCCTGCAGATGTTGTAGGATAGACTAGTGAATAAATTGTACTGGCCGCTGCTGTAGTAGCTTCAATCGGGTCTTTACCTATTGAGGCATGCGCAAGCAATGCGAGGTTGCTGATGACAAGTTGGGCCGAACCATAGTCATAAGAAGCACCGAGCACATCATTCCAGTATTTCTGCACCATAGTGCCATTGCCATAGCTCTTCACATTGGAGTAAACGTCGAAAATGAAAGAGGTTGCACTCATAATGCTTGGTTCATTGATGATTTCCCAAGCAGACTTACCTGCCATCCAAGTAAAGAACGTCTGAATGGCAGACTGGTCGTTCGACACACCTGATATCGTCTTTGCAGTGCTGAGTGCCTTCTTATAATATGGGGACAGGTCACCCACATTGCCATTAATGCCAGGTACAAGGCTGCTAACCCCAACTATAAAGGATGCAAATCGCTGTCGGGCTTCATCGTCCCATTGCTGAGTTTCACTACCTGTCACACCAATAGTCTTTATCAAAGGATTAACGCTGGTATTGTAACTGGTATTGGCTGCTATTGCCTTGCATATATCCTCGCCATTAGAATCTATCAATTTACCAATGCTTTCAAAATAGAGGACATATTCTGTATCCTTTTTTACCTTCAGTTTCTTCAACGAGACGCTTATCTCTTTAGATTTATTCTTTCCTATCTCGAAAAACGGAGAATCGCAAACCTTGATGGTCGTCGTCTCGTATGAAGCAGACTCAACATCAATACCTTTTTTATCGGCCTTATCCTTCTCAACAGCCTTAATACGGACGACACCCTTCCATGACTTGTCATAGGAAAGGTTCTTGACGCTAAACTTTGCATATTGACTGCCATCGATTACTTCAATTCCCAAGTCAGAGTCAAAGGTCAGGTCGTTAGCATAGTTGTTGGCACGATTCTCATCAATCAATGTACCATTAATAGTCACATGATTCTCGCCTTTAACTATCGTCACTGTTTTCGTCTCATATTCATGCGTCACATCCCCATTTACAGCTATTTCCAGTTCTGTACCTACGGGAATCTTTGTACGTGAGAAGAGAGTTCCATTGACTCTTGCTGTGATACCATCAGAGAACTGAACATACGTTCCGTAGGTTGGCGCATCCTTATCGCAAACCAAAGTGCCAGTAATATAGCCATACTCATCTACCGTCACCTCTTCCGACTGTGGTTCTGCGATAGTAACCGCTACTTCGTTTGATAACAGGCTATGCCTACTACCGTTGTAATCAGTATAGGCGGTTTGAACATAATATGTATAGGTGCCAACTACTGGATTATCAGTAAATGACACTATAGCCGGATAGCTACTGCCTTCTTTGCCGTCAACTTTTGCTTTCACCCCATTCCCATCTGTACGGATAATCCGATAGCGCAAGTCGTTAGGCACAGAATTAAACTGCAGTTTCACCAAACCATCATTCTCTGTAGCAGTAAGGGTGACTGTTGGAGTCTGAACCTCGTTCACAGTAAATTTTGCCTCTTCTGAGCCTTTTGCTCCTATGGAATTCCATGCCGACACACGTAACATGTGCTCACCCTTATTCAGATTGCGGGCATCCAGCGTGTAGGATTGCTCTACTTCATGTAGTGGATTAATCACAGTATGTACCTCTTCTGTGCCACCGTCAACACTTACGCTATAGCCTGTTACTTTAAGCTGACTGCCATCGACGTTGTAGAGCGAGTGCAGCATCACCGGAGTCATACTTACTGCAGATCCAGGCAGTCCTGTTGAGCTAACTGTGCGATAGTAAAGGCGGTGCAGGCCTGGAGATACAGCATTCAGGTTAAGTACAATGTTATCGAACAGTAAGTCCTTGCCATCCATTGTACCATTAATATGTGTACGATTGGTAGAGAACTCGTCATCGAACCAGTATTCAAGATAAGTGTCCCCACTATGTTTATATACAAGCGATGTATAAATAGCACTGCTGGGAACATTATCTGCGTCAATAGTACGATAGTTCAAACGGTGTAAACCAGCAGAGGCATTACTTAAATCTAATGGACTAGTAAAGAGAGCACCTGATGACGAATTGGTACCACTTATCCGCTGAATACCATCAAGATCTTCATCAAGCCAATACTCTATCTTAGAAAAGCCTCCTGCAGGCATCTTAAACACACCAGCCGTATTGATGGCACTGAAGTGACTGCCGCTAACACGGTAGTTGAGCTGGTGATAACCTACGGGGAAATCTGTCAAATCGAGAGTCATGATTGTATTGCCCTCATCATCAACAGCAGTAGGAATTGTCATTTCTTGACTATGGGAAATGTCATCATCAAACCAATATTCCAGCTTCTTCGCTGTACCACCACTTCCACCGTATTTCATGAAGTAAGTGGTGCTTACAGGCGAATAGGCTCCGTTGCTTTGTTGGACTCTAATATGAAAAGTATGCGGTCCATTGCTGAGTTCTTCAGTAGATATCTCAGTGTCAATAGTCATTACCATACCATTCAGACTACGAGTATGGAAGTGGTTATCTATATCATTATCGAACCAATACTCATAACGTGTCAAATCATAGTTAACAGGATCATCGTCATCCTCAGGTATCTCCACTCCACTAACAGTACAGTCCATATAAGGCGATTCGTAGAACTGCTTCTTAGTACCCGTTGTTGCCCCTTCACGGGTTCCCACATAAGCCCGCAGTCTATAAGTGACACCGCCACTCAGGTTTTTGAATTCAAAGTTTATATTCTGATATCCACCGCTGGCAATATCCACATCATACGTATTCAACAGTTCGTGGGCATTGTTCCACAATCCTAAATGCACACTACCCTTATACGGTTGGTTATCGCCATTGGCAATAGTAACAGTACCCTTCAGCGTTGTGCCTATGATAGTATGATCTGTTGTACTTCCGTTTTCCATCGTCAGATTGCTAACAGAGAGATTATCAACTGGGGCATCGGCTTCAGCAACTACATATTGCTTCGAATATATGATGTCCCACTTTTTGTTCAGAATACATATTTCCTTCGTGCCTGCTTTTTCTGGAGTCCAAGTCACAGGAATTGTCAGATTATTTCCAGTGCCGATATGAGCTTCAACAATCTTAAGGGCACGCCACCTTTCTACGTTGTTCTCATCATACCATTTTTCAGCAATGATGACTGCACCATCATAATCGTCTCCTTTGGGCGTTATCATATACGAAAGTTGGGTAGGAGAGCCCACCTTCATCTGTTCATTGATATGAACTCTAAGAGCAGAAAGGCGGGAAACGTCTTCATCAGATGACTGAACTGACATCATATCATCACAAATCCAAGCATTTGTCCAAAATCTATTGAACCCTTCACCATAATTCCAAGTTGAAGTTCCGGTAGGTTTGCTAACAAACTGAATTTTATACACATCACCTGATAGACCTTGGCCACATGAGAAAGTTATAGGAACTTTGTATGCCGCATCGTTTACTGAATTAAACGGCAGCTCGTAAGAACCAACAGGTATAATATCCCCTTGTTGCTTTCCATTCCTCATCAAGACAACTCCAATGTCGTAATTTTTGTTGTCGACAGGCATAAAATTATAGCACTCCAATGTTAGTGATACATTATCAAATTTTCCAGAGGAAGCGGAACGCTGATAAACAGCCAATCCGTTAGGATAAACGCTGTCGGGAGTCAAATAAAGTGGGGGATTCGTAGAGGACCCACCAGTCTGTGGTTCTACACCAAAGAAAGCCCCCATATAGGTATTATATTCTATTACTTCAGACAAATTGTCTTTAACAAATAATCGTAGTTTGCAGACAACTTTATCCTCCTGAGATCTTTCCCATCCTAAGTTGACTTCAAAAAAATCGTTTTCATCATATCCTTCAAGAGTAAAGATATGTCCGCCCCCCTTTTTTTTCGTACCAAAATACAAAATAGGATATCCTTTGTCTAGTTCTGTCCGGATTTTTTCCAACCATTCCGACTCGCTATAAGAAGCTGCCCATTCAATAGTTGAACTATAGCCAAAGTACTTTTGAAGTGCATAGTCAATGGAATATGAAAACGTGGTAGATTCAGATGAACTTTGAAACCATTCCCAATCACGAGAAGACCCATAGTCCATACGAACAGACGTACCAGCAATCTTCATCAGTTTGGCAATTTCGTCCTCTTGCTCTCCTGAAACGTCACGTCCGTCGTTATAGCGATCCAGAATATTTGACCAATTAATTGTTGTGCCTGCAGGAAAACCTTCAACCTCTATTTTATGTGTTCCCGTCACATAGTCAGAAATGGAAGCGAATGTCTTTTTAGGCCATTTGTGGGAATACATTATTTCTGACATTGCTGTTGCGGCGCAGCCTGTCGCATAATGCTTCCAAAAACTAGGATAACCAGACGCAAAATCAACATGTGTCCAATACATTGGACAATCATAATAATAGGGGGCTCCTTGCCCAAAGTGTGCCAACCGACTATCATCTACGTGGAAGGAAGAGGCAGACCTGCGGGCAATATTACTTTTTGTTCTTTTGGTTTCAAAATTCTGCTCTTTATTAATTCCCTTCTCGCGGAGATGCTTTATTTGATCGGCATAACTGTCGAGGAGCATACGCATGCCACAGGGCATACTATCTGGATGGAGACTGCCACCATAGGAATAGCCAAGGATCTGCTCGGTAGCGTCATCACCACTGACAATGACAAATCCATCATCAGTACCGACATTGAAGACATAATAGCTCTGCTCGGCACCAACCCGACAAAGCTTCAACTCAGGCGAGGCCGCAGCTGCGCTGCCCTTTGCCTTGGCACGCCGAGGTGCGTCCTTTTGCAAGAACTGCATGGCAACAGCTTTTGCCTCATCGCGTGGTACCACATCAGCCCACAGCGGCATGGTCACCACCAGACATATTGTCAAAAATAATAGTCGTCTCATAACAACATGTTATTCACTTGCCTTGACACGAATCTTAATCTTCAGCTTACCATCATTGTCTGTCTGCTCAGGAATGCTCTTGAAAGAAATATAAGGCACAGGAGGCATGGCACTATCGCTAAAACCCGAGCCGGCATAGATGCCTACCCGACCCTCATACTCACTATATGCATCAGAGAAGTGGAAAATGGATGCTGGTGTGATGGTACCATTGTTGTAATCTGAAAAGACATCATTCCAATCTACATCACCAATATTGATAGGATCATCACCCCACTCGCCATTACGACACATGTTACTTGAAACAATACAACTCGCTCCACATCCAGCGTAATTTAATAAGATGTTATTGGCAATTGTGCAATTGTCGCAGAAAATGAAAGGTCTAGTTCCTTCATAGTAGTTATATTGGCCAGAAGTAACAATATTATTTAACAATTTACCTCCATCAAGATCATTGATTGAATGAGCGACATTATTTGTAAACAAACCTGGTGCACCTCTAAACACCGATGCGTTACGAATATAATTTTGATTAACAATTGTTCCCGTACACTGATTATTATTCACTTGTATTGAATTCAGATTACAATACTTAACTACAATATTATTTACGGAATTACCATCATAACCGATTTTTACATCACCGGATATGTAGCACCCCATTACCGCACTGCCACTGGAACCTTGGTTAAAGCAAAGTTCACCAGAAATAACCGTATTACCATCTGCATTATTTGAAGCGGCTTTATGCCCCACCCCGATGATAGTCACCTTACGATTAATCGAGTCCGTACCAATTTGGAAGCCTCCAGCTGGTAAATAGATGACACTACCATTTTTTGAAGCATTTAACGCTTCCTTAAGAGTCTGACAAAGTGTCGTAACGCCACCTGAAACCACTGCAATCTGTTGTGCATTTACTGTCATTGCTGCCATTACAGCAAAGAACAAGGAAAAAATGATTCTTTTCATAAAATCTATTGTTTTTAGTTATAATCATTGTTACGACCTGAAGAACTCAGAGTCGGTGCAAATTTACAAAATAAAGTCCGAACCGCCAAACGATTCGGACTTTTTTTTGTGTTTCCAGGTAATGATTCTTTTATATGATTCTTTTATTCTGGGTCGGCAGAGCTGTTCTCATTACGTGGAGCCAGGGCCGGTATCTTGCCAACGACAAGGTTTACGATACGTACAGCGTCAGCGATATCCACCACACCGTCACCGTCGGTGTCACCTTTGATGATATTGATGGTTTCACTGGCTACGTCAGAGACCTCGTATCCGTCCTTGGTGGCATAGACTTTAACGACATATGGCTGAGCTATATCCAAATCGCTGCTTTCTCCAGACAAAGTCCCACTGGCCTGAATGTCATATTTGAACTGAACACCCTCCGTCTCACATTCAAAGTGCAGTTTACCGTCCTTGATGGTGATGGTGGGCGTGGCACACCTCGGCTTTCCCTGGAATTTGATAATAACTTCAGACTCAATAGTTCCCCATTCATAATTGATAGTAACAGGTATTTTCAGATTGAAATTATAGCTTTCAAGAGCACTGGACCATTCCACACCAAAAGTGCCAAAGGTCTTTGTTACATAACCGTCAACATCTATACGATCCTGAGGAGAGTACGAAAATGTAAAATTACTTTTTTCATCACCCAAAGGATAATAGGTGGAATAATCGCCTGAATCGAATTTGGTAATCTGAATGACATTGGGAAGGTCTGACACGTGATTTGCACCTGTTACAACAATCGACTTGACGTTATAATAGTAAAAACCATTTCCAGAGTTCATGTCTGGCTTCAATTCACCCCATGACAATCCCCGCCAGTCATACAATGTCACAATGTCTTTTAGGTCTGTTTCCCAAGCATGTAGCTCATAATCTGAGGCATTAATCTCTTGGGCCTTAGCATTCAACGGCCGTCGAACATACACAATGAACGATCCGTTCTCTACGGTGATTTCCTGATCTTGATAGGTTGCTCTGACACATAAGGGAAGAGCCAAAGCGTCACTGACATTCTCTGACGCACGATTGTTAATCAGGCGCTTGGTCAGATCGTTCTTTAGCAGAGTGAGTTTTCCTGTGAACTTATCCAATGTGGCCACATCGCCATGCTCTCCTCCTTTGCTGTACTCCAATACTGTTCCGTCATCCTTAGCCACAAAATCCCCGTCATTACGGAATGAAAACCACCCCGTTACACTACTTTCTGTTTGTCCGTCTATTTTAAACGAAAGTTTGTTCGCAACAAACCAGTTATAGGGATTCGTCGACCATTCGTCGAACTGTCTGCCTTCATATGGAGCATTAGGGGCAATGATAACAGCATCAAACCCGTCAGGATCTCCATCCAAAGCATACCAGTAATTACTGATTTTCCCTGTGACTTCGGCTTTTACCTCATTTTGAAGAATTGCTGAATTTGCTGATAATCCTACCAGCATACACAAACATGTGAATAATACTTTCATTTTCATATTCGTTATTATATCACTTCTTTACTAAATTATTCCGGTTCAGGAATGTTCCATTCAAAGCGTGGAGCCAAGGCTGAAATTTTGCCCACGACATAATTGACAATGTGTACAGCGTCGGCAATGTCGATGTCACCGTCACCATTCGCGTCGGCCGCAGCCTCAATGAAAGTGGTATTAGGCTTGCCCACGACATAGTTCACGATACACACTGCATCCGCAATGTCCACACTCCCGTCGCCATTGACGTCGCCCTTGATGGTACCAACTTTATAAGTGATAGAAATATCTGTCCCTGCATATATATTAGTCATACCTTTTGCACCCAAGACTATGTCGTTCAGGGTCATGGTATAGTCACCATCTGTCAGTGGTTCCATCGGTACCAATTTAATGGTCATCACTCTTCCCTCACCACCGCCAATATACTGGTCATTTTTACTATAGGCTACCATTCTCAGTTTTCCCTCGCTGATACGATTTATGGTTGCAGAAAGATTCTTTCCGCGCTCTGTCAGCGTGATATTATCTGCAGACGAAGTAAAATCTATGGAAGAATTAATATCGAACTGTATACCATAGATGTCGCTTGAGTTATTGAGCGCTATGTATAGCAGCACTTCATCTTCCTGAGCCTTTACCGTGCCTGTCAGATAGTCTGGTGTAAAGATGTTTCCCGTGACATTGACAATATACAATCGCCTATTCGGGTCATTAGAGTATATTTCCATGGTTGTGCTGAAGTCACCTTCTTCCTTGGCTTCACAGACTACAGTGATGGTCTTATTGGACGACGGTTCTATGGTCATTGGCAACGTTTCCTTAACGGTAAACAATCCGTTTGCAAAAACGATATTGCTAATAGTCAAAGGGGCATCGCCATAGTTTCGAATGGTATATGCCTTCTCGACGTTTTTCTGATATATGGGAATACTGCCGAAATCAAGACTGTTAGCAGCATACAGATAAGGACTCTTCACATGAATGGTACATCCGTACTTTCCTGATAACACATCAACGCTCTTGCCGTCAACGGTAGATGCTAACATCGCTTTCTGAATATTCAAATAGACATTGTTGCTACCCAAGATTTTTACCTTGAAACTACCAACTTCGCCATCATTACCCGTAAAAACCTTATCACTTATTGAGTATGCAACAATACTGAGCACATTGTCAGAAACCGTTGCTGATGCAACGTGATCCTGCTTACGGTCTGACAGGGAAAAACTGCCATTGACATATTCCAAATCATTAGGCAGTTCTATTTCCATTTGCAATCCGTTGATTGCATCCATGTTCTTCATGGACACGGTAATGGTGACCTCCTCGTCCGTAGAACCAGAAGCATTGCCCAGTCTCAACTCATTGACAGCGTATGGCGTGGCTATCAAGCGAATCGTACTCTGTCCTGTTACACTGTTGCTGGTAATGGTCATTTCTTCGTCCAAATCTCCACGAGCCGTTGGGGTACATTTAACATAAATCCACTGTGAGGTACCGGCATTGACTGTCAATGGTAATGTGGTCGATGTTGAGAACTCCGAGGACGAAAAAGATATTCCTGAGATAGTCAATGTCTCATTACCCACATTCTCTACCCAGACATATTGTTGAGATGACTCATTGATACCGACCCGGCCAAAATTCAACGTACTATTGCTGATTTTCGCCTTTGCGCCTCTTATATCTATCGTTCCTCCTGATACAGATGCTGTAAGCGAATTACCCTCAGTGCCCGTTAGGGCAATCTTCGACGGGATGAGGTTCATCGTACCAGGAGAATTACCCAACAGTAGTTTAAAAGAACATATCTCTCCTTCACTACCACTGATGGCAGCCATCGAGGTAGAATATACCATCAAGTTAAGCACTCCGTTATTCACACCAGCAGACAGCGTATGCCTGCTTATCCTGCTTCCTGCTATCTGCGAATTCTCCACGAAAGTCAGGTCATCCCCCAATGGAATAGAGATTTGCAATGCAGATACAGCATCGCTATTCGTCATCGTGACGCTAATCGTCACCTCTGTACCGACAGCTCCTTGCACATTCGACAGCGAAATAATGTTGTCTGCCCATGCTCCTAACCCACAGCAAAGTAGCAGAGCCATCCATGAAACTCTTTGTGTCCTATTCATTTCACTACCTTTTGTCCGTTAATAATATAAACGCCCTTTTTGAGAGTTGAGAATTGAGAATTCTCTCTTTGAGAGTATGGTGTTGCAATGAGAGTTGAGAGTTTGCGTCCTTGCAGGTCGTAAATACCTTCTTGTCTCTGAACTCTTGAGCCCATAACTTCAATATTAGTTGTTCCCTCTCCTGCTATGACATTCACAGGATGTCCAATGGCATCGGCAAGTCGTAACTGAGTAATATCCGCATCACCGATATACAGCAATGCATGCTTGCCAGCCGACAGAGTTTTACCGTTCATGTTATAAGCCAACAGCAGATAATCTTCGTCTGACAACCATGCTAATGCCTGTTCAAATCCATTCAATTCCTGAGTGGTTCTTACTTCTTCCTTCTCACCTCTTCCATCCAACGTCAGTTGCACCTGTACACCTCCTAATGCTACAGGAGATTCTACATACAGCACGCCATCCTCAACGGTATAAACTGCCTGCAACTCTCCTGCAACCGATGCAGCACTTACACCATTCGGATGCAGCACCTTCTGTACGATTCCGATGACATCCAGTACGTCTATTCTTTGGTCAATATTCATGTCGGCGGCATCAAATACAAACGGTTCTGGCTTCATGCCTACAACATAGTTCACTGTCGTTACCACATCTGCCACATCCACCTCTCCACTACCATTGGCGTCACCGAGGGTCGCTGTCAAAGGCGTAGCTGCTACGATGTTACTGACATCATACTCCTTCAGGTCTGTACTTATCACCTTATACATGTAATAATAGGTGTGATTAGGAGTAACCTCACAATCAGCGTATTCACTAGTTTCTATAGAAAGAATCTCTTCGTTTATACGGATAGTATCAACAACTATCTGCTCTTCTATCCAATTCCAGTTTTCATCGTAATGAGCAGGAATAGTTCTCTTATCATCAGGATTGAAACGATAGATGTTAAAGCCCATTGCATCTTCAAAGTCATTGTTTTCATTGTTCCATGTCAATTTTACATGGCCCATACCAGCCTCTGCAGCAAATCCTGTTGCCATACTTCCGGCAGCCTGCACATTGATATTAAAACGAGACTTCTCGTAAGGACAGGGGAAGAACTCATCGTCCTCAGCGCCACGGACATAGATACGGTTCACACCATCACTCTTTGTTCGGCCGGTAATAGTGACGTAGGCTGTATAGATAGTCCCCTCGTCGTTCCATGCACCATCCTCGTCCACACCATTCTGAGTCCACGGATCGCGAACACCAAATGAAATCTGAGGTATTACTTCCTTGTTCATCGGACGGTTGAAGTACACCTCGAATTTATGCCTGCCCACGCCAAGAGGCGCTAACTCTTCATATTCGTCCTGCGCATCCTTATCATTGACTAAGACTTTCCATACGATACCATGCGTTTCTGACACAGGAGTCGTTCGCATATTGCTTAAATCGATAACACCCCAAGTAGCACAAGGGGCATTCCCTAATTCAAAAAGATGTGGACGCACCAAATCCTCACGACTCGTACCTAAATAAGATGGTTGGTTCGCATGATCAATTTCTGGCTCTGAAGCTTTTATTTGTAACCAATACTCATGTCCGCTATAGTTTCCGCTATTGTCATCCGGCATAATAGCAGGATTGTTTAAAAAGTTGCAATTTGTCAATTGACTATATCTGCACAAGTTCCCTTGACCAGAATTAAAAATAGAATGACTATTATTAACGATGTTCCAAAACTGCTTACTATTCCATTCCATAACAAATTTTTCATAACCGATGTTTTCCATTAACACATTCTTAATACCAAACATACCGTAAAAAGCTTCACGATATGAACCGCCTTCTATTAAGCAATTTTCCATATATGGATAGGAAAAACTATTCCAGTCACAATCCATTTCACACGACTCAATTCGACAATAGGTGATGGTATCACCATTATCTGTACTAGACTTCTTGCGAGTCATTATACCTTTCCAATATTGACCACCATGATGACTGGTAAATACTATTGGTTTCTCAACAGTACCCTTAGCCACCAACTTACCCCATGATTTTAAAGCCTTTCCTTCGGCAAACTCTAAACGAGTACCAGGTTCAATAGTTAATGTAACATCTTCGTTAACTGCTAAATTATCATCAACATAATATGAATGTCCAGAATATAGTGTTGTGTTCTCTGTTAGAATACCAGAAATTGTTTCCATATTAGTCGCTATGAAAGTAAATGGACGAGCGTTTGTTCCCTCTTGGTTCTCACACGACACCATAATCTTCAATCTAATATGACGTGAATCGGCAATATCTTCTGGAATCTTAACGACAAGGGGATTCTTGCTCACTGCTTTACCCATGGCATTCAAATGCCATCCAAAATCTGCCTCTCCTGTTACTATTTGGATGCAGTTAGGGTCTTCATTATCATCGACTTCTAATTTCAACTTGACATTACTGGCATCTCCTGCTGTACAACGGATAACGGGATAGATATTGATTGTTTCACCCGCTTTCACCTCATTGGTTCCTATATATGCTTCTTCTGTCTCATCAGAAAACTCTTTTCGTTCACGAAGCATAATACGCACCACGTCCAAGTCAGCAGGAAGCTCCGTGAGTTCGTATGCCTCTGCTATATTCTTGGTGTGTAGCAGTTCTGCCCACAATCTTTCTTGGGAATCGTATTTCTTTACCATCATTAAGGCTGAAATCGCTCCCGCCACTAATGGTGATGCCATAGACGTTCCTTGCAATTGACCATAATTGCCACTTGGTAAAGTGCTCAAAATCTCTGTGCCAGGGGCTTTCAACTCGTAATTAAAACCATCTGGTTCATCCAATGAGGATTCACAAGAATACAATGGACCATCATCATCATAATTGCTAAAGGAAGCCAAGTCCCCCTTTTGGTTAGTAGCCTGCACGCCTAACACAAAAGAGTAAGCTGCAGGAAAACTCGGAGCTGGCTGATTACCATGTTTCAACAATCCTGTATGTGAAGCATAAATACACTTACCATCATTGCCTGCTGCCGCAACAATGATAGCACTAAGACTAGCATTGCGATACACGTCAGCAGCTGCTTTCGAATAGCCATAGCCACCAAGACTCAAATTCAGTATCTTTGCCCCATGCTCCACAGCATAGTTGACACCTTGTAAGATGGTAGCAGTATTTCCAACCCCATTTTTATCCAATACTTTGACAGGCATAATTAATGCAAGAGGATTGGCTCCAACGATACCCTTCTCGTTATTACATGCAGCAGCAATACCGGCCACATGCGTACCATGCATATTATCATCTATCACATGAGGAGTATTGTTGACAAAGTCATATCCATCAATGCAATTATCTTTAAGGTCCGGATGAGTCGTATCCACACCAGTATCGATGATTGCTATAACGGGACGTTCTGGATTGATAATAGGCTTATCCCAAAGTCCTGTCACACCGTATGCATCCAAATACCATTGTTGTCTAACCATCGGATTCCCTCCATAGCTTTCGGCTATATATTCCTCACCCATGATGTAACCCCAATAATTAGGCTCTGCATATTCCACTTCGTCAAGTGAATTTAATTCTTCTATAATCTGCATGGTCTCATGCAGATGTTCAGCAGAGAGTTTCATATAATACAATTGTGAGAGGTCGCGCTCCTGAATTTCCTCGCCATTAAAAGCTCGGCCACGTCGCAATTGGCGATTGGGGTTTTCATTCGGCAGCAACTGCTCCATTTCTTCAGTACCGTATTTCTGCAGAATAGCAGTTACCTTTTCGGCACTGGTCGATGTAAATCGTCCCTGAGCACGTCTTACCGTCACACGGTTTGCATCCTTAAACTTCACCAAGACCTGCCCTGGCACAAAGTCATGACTGGAAAACCGCGTATCTATTTTGTTCACCTCATCCTCGTTGTCATTTGACACCTGAGCATACGATGGTAATGCAAACGCTGTCAACAAGAAAACTCCAATTAATATATTCAAACCCTTATTCATAATTATCATTATTTTTTGACCACGAATTACACAAATTACACGAATTAATTATTTTACGACTTTAGAGCCATTGATAATATAGATTCCTTTCTTAAGAGGTGAGTCAGATGAGAGTTTGCGACCTTGCAGGTCGTAAACGCCATTCACGTTCATTACATGCTTGCCCATTCGGTCGATGCCAGTCGTACCGTTGTGATCTACATTGACATTCTTTCCTTGTGCATCGCTTAGGCGGATTGACACGACCTCTGCATCATCAATATGCAGCAGGGCGTGTTTGCCCGGAGTAAGTGTTTTGCCATTCAAACTATAAGCCAAGAACAAATAGTCGTTATTTGACAACCATGCTGAGGCCTGTTCAAATCCGTCCAAATCTTCGGATACGCTTACCTCTTCCATCTTACCTCTTCCGTCTATCGTCAGTTGCACTTGTACGCCTTCAAGAGCAATATCACTTTCGACATACAAAACTCCATCTTCTATCGTATAGACAGCTGAGCCTTCTACTAAAGCAGATGCCAACAAGCTGGGATTCAGGATACCTTTGACTATGCCCATCACATCCAAAATGTCAATGAAATTATCCTCATTCACATCAGCAGCTTCAAAGACAAATGGCTTTGGATCCTGCTTGGTGATATAGTTCACTGTGGTGACAACATCTGCCACATCAACATTTCCACTACCATTCGCATCACCACGGGTAGAAGTGAGAGGTGTTGCTGCTACCGTATTCGACATGTCCAATGACTGCAAATCTGTACTCAACAACTTATAGAAATAATAATAAGTTTCTCCTGGTACCACGTCGTAATCCGTTAAAGAAGTTGTTTTCAAATCCAATATTTCTTGATTCAGCTGAACGGTATCATTAACTATCTCTTCTGGATAAAATGTACCAGCCCAGTTATGTGCAGGAATGATTCGTTTGTTATAACGATATACGTTCAGTCCCAACACATCTTCTTGTTGAGTCGTAGGTTCGTCCCATTTCAGTTTTACATATCCCAATCCCTCCTCTGCAACAAAACCTGTAGCCAAGCTGCCTGCCGCTTGCACAATAATATTAAAACGTTGGTTTTCGTATGGACATTCAACGAATTCATTATCTTCAGCACCATATATATATATTCGATTCAGACCATCACTCATTGTTTTTCCCGTGATAGTCTTATATGCTGTATAAATAGTACCCTCATCATTCCAACAACCATCTTCTGCAATACTCTGCTGTGTATAAGGCGGACGAATACCGAAAGAAATTTGTGGAACAACTGCTTTATTCATCGGACGGTTAAAATATACCTCAAACTTATGCTTGCCCACACCAAGTGGAGCTAAATCATCAAATTCATCTTGAGCATCTTTGCCATTTACAAGTACTTTCCATACGATGCCATGAGCCTCACTGTAGGGTTCTTTACGCATATTGCTTAAATCAACAGGAGTCCACCATTCGTCTTCATCATAACCGATATACTTTAGAATCATGTCTTCGCTTCCGGTTCCTAAATAAGAAGGGGAATCGGCATATTCATCTACAGGCCATCCCATACTAATCGGGAAAAAGCTTGTTCCCAAATAATTGTTGAAAAAGTTATTTGCAATCAGATAGCTACAATTCACCTCACGGAACAATTCATTATTAACAACATTGGTATATGTCATCAAGCCACTACTTGTATATCTCGGATGTGGGTCGTTTATTCGATATAAACAATCTGTCACGAAATTTCGTTCTCCACAGGCTTCACCTACAGCACCCCAGCCGCTATTCCATGCTCCATAATTCTTCAGAACGCAATCTTGAAAATATGGTGTACATTCTATAGACGAAACAGCACAATCTTCAATGATACAAAATGAAAGCGTATCGCTTGGATGTCTGCGATTACCATCTATACTATATGTGGAAATTCCTTCCCACATAGACTCGCCAACATGTCTTGTAAATACAATAGGATTGGTTGGGGTGCCTTTAGCCACTAATTTTCCAAATGACGCTAATTGAATTCCAGCAGCAAATTCCAGTCGTGTGCCTGGTTCAATGGTCAATGTCACACCTTTGTTTATTCCTAAATTGCCATTAACATAATAAACATGATTGGAAGTTAGGGTCATGTTCTCTGTTATCAATCCATGGATTTTAATCATGTTATGCGCCACCAAGATAAAAGGAAAAGACATCTCCTTTGTAATCTCATCACAAGTTGCAACTACTTTTAATCGGATATGACGAGCATCAGCAATACTATTGGCTATTTTAACAATTAATGGATTCAAACTCACAGCTTTTCCATAAGCATCAAGTCGAACTCCAAAATCAACTTCATCAGTGAGAATCTCCACAACATCTGGATCTTCAAACTCATCAACCATCACTTTCAACTTAATATTGTTTGCAGCACCGAAGGTCGTACGGATAACGGGATAAATGCTTACCGTTTCACCGGCATCTACTTCATTGTCGCCGCTATAGTCTTCCTCGGTCAGATCGGCCAAATCCTTACGTTCTCGAAGTATAATCTTTTGTAAATCCAATTCTGCTGGTCGTGAAGTTAGGCCATATGCTTGTGCTATGTTGTCGGTATGCAATAGATCACCCCACAAAATTTCTTGGTTATCATATTGTTTTAGCATTTTAAGTGCAGATATGGCTCCTGCTACCAATGGAGCAGCCATTGAAGTACCATTCAATTCTTTATAGTTGCCACCAGGAATGGTGCTCAACATCTTCTTTCCAGGTGCCTTCAACTCATAGTTAAAGCCATCAGGATCCAATACTGAGGATTCACAAGAATAGACTGCACCATCGTCATCGTAATTACTGAATGATGCTATACCTCCACCTTTCTCCATGGCCTGAACCCCAAGTACAAACGAATAGGCTGCTGGGAAACACGGCATAGAACGTGGCTCTAAGGGATGTTTTTCCAGCCAATGCGAGGAGTAAATACACCGACCATCATTACCGGCAGCAGCCACAAGAACAGCCTTAGAATAGGCATTTTCCAAAGCCTGACGAAGTGCCTGTGAATTGACGTATGTTCCTAAACTCATATTCAATACGGTAGCGCCATTGGCAACACCATAATTAATACCCTTGACGATGGTCGCAACATCACCTGCACCGTCACTTTGCAAAACGGTGATAGGCATAATCAGTGCCTGCGGATTAGCACCTACAATGCCGATGCCATTATTGCTAGCTGCAGCAATACCTGCCACATGGGTACCATGCATATTGTTGTCACGGATGTTCGGACTATTGTTCACAAAGTCCCAACCATGCACATCGTTATTAAAGCCATTGCCATCGTTATCGTTATCTTTAGTACCATATTCCTCGATAGTATTTGTCCATAGGTTATCCTTTAAATCGGGATGAGTGAGATCCACACCAGTATCGAGAATGGCGATTATGGGGCGCTCCTTATTGATTATCGGTTTGTTCCAAAGTTCTTTGACTCCATAACTGTCCAAATACCACTGCTGGTTTTCCATAGGATTACCACTATAGTCATCAGCGATATGTTCGTCTGCCATCATATAGACACGATAGTTGGGCTCTGCGAACTCCACTTCGTCCAACCCCTTTAATTTCTCAACAATCTGCGTAGTTTCGTGCTGATGTTCAGCAGAGAGCTTTACACAATATAATTGTGACAAGTCGTGCTCTTGAATGACATCTCCATTATAAGCTTTAGCACGTCGCATCTGACGATTGGGATTCTCATGAGGCAACAGTTGTTCCATTTCGTCGGCACCATATTTTTGTAATACCGAGGTCAGTTTATCACTTATCACTCCCTGTTCATCACTTATCGAAAGACTTCCTTGACAGCGTCTTACCGCCACACGATTTGCATCCTTGAATTTCACCAATACTTGTCCTGGCACATAATCCTGACTGGCAAACCGCGTATCTATTTTGTTCACCTCATCCTCATTGTCATTTGACACTTGAGCGAACGATGGTTGTGCAAAAGCTGTCAACAGAGAAATACCTATTATATACAAACTCTTATTCATAATTATCTTTATTTTTCGACCATGAATTACACAAATTACACGAACTGATTATCTAACGACCTTTGAGCCATTGATAATATAGATTCCTTTCTTGAGAGGTGAGGCTGGCGAAAGTTTGCGACCTTGCAGGTCGTAAACGCCATTCACGTTCATCACATGCTTACCCATTCGGTCGATACTAGTCGTACCATTATGATCTACATTGACATTCTTTCCTTGTGCATCGCTCAGGCGAATTGAAACGACCTCTGCATCACCAATATGCAGCAGGGCGTGTTTGCCTGGGCTCAGCGTCTTACCGCTCATACTATACGCCAAGAATAGGTAGTCGTTGTCCGACAACCAAGAAGAGGCAGTCTCAAAGCCATCCAAATCGGAGGCCACACTAATGTCGTCCTGCTTACTTAGGTCATCCACTGTCAGTTGTACCTGCACACCACCTAAGGCGACGGGAGTCTCCACATAAAGCGTACCATCCTCAAGGGTATATGTGGCGGTTTCTTCCGACAACGAGGATGTCAACAATGAAGGATTGAGAATTCCCCGAATGATGCCTACTACATCAAAAATGTCTATTAGTTTGTCACTATTCATATCAGCAGCATCAAAGACAAACGGCTTGGGCTGCAGACCAGTGATATAGTTTACTGTAGTTACCACATCAGCCACATCTACGTTTCCACTACCATTAGCATCACCTCTGGTGGCAGTAAGAGGCGTGGCAGCAACTACATTTGACACGTCGTATTCCTGAAGGGCGGTACTTAATACCTTATAATAATAGTAGTATGTCTGACCAGGAGTAACACTGTCGTCGATGTAGCTTGTTGCAGTTATGTCAAGGATGTTTTCATTGATGCGGATGGTGTCATTTACGCCATTCTCACTTTGGGTATAGCGATAGACATTAAATCCCATAGCATCTTCGAAATCGTTGTTTTCATTATTCCACGTCAAGTTCACACATCCTAAACCGGCTTCAGCCTGGAAGCCACTCGCCATACTGCCTGCAGCCTGAACCATGATATTGAAACGAGATGCTTCGTCAGGACATGGGAAGAACTCATTATCCTCTGCCCCACGCACATAAATACGATTCATACCGTCGCTTCGCGTCTTACCATCAATAGTGAAGTATGCCGTATAGATTGTACCATCAGCATTCCAACTTGCATCTTCAGCTACAGGATGCTGATTATAGGGTGATAATACACCAAAAGAAATTTGAGGTATTACAGTTTTGTTCATTGGACGATTGAAATGCACTTCAAGCTTGTGCTTTTCTACACCAAGAGGCAGCAATTCTTCCTGTTCGTCCTGTGCATCCTTACCATTAACAAGCACTTTCCATACAATTCCATGAGCGTCCATGTAGGGCTGTTTTGGCATGTTACTCAAATCAAGGGTAGCATAAGTATCTCCCCACCAAGCATCAGCATTATTGCCATATTCATTGATTATTGGTCTAACAAAATCCTCTCTAGCTGTACCAAAATATGGTAGAGAATCTAACTTAATTGTTGTAATATTATTGCTGCTAACGGCAGATAGAGCATACTTTTTATTAGATCTGTCTATACCAAAAGTATTAATAAAGTTAGGCGTAAAAAATGTTGTACTATTATAAATGCTAAGTGGGTTATTCATTCCACAGTTTACAATATTTGTATGCCGAATTAAACGATTAGAATAAAAAAATAAAGGATCTATGTCTATTCCTTCATCAGTGATTACATTCCTTTCTCCATAAGGGAAAGAGGGACCTTTAAAGATGCAATCATGACATACAATACCATTAGCAGCACCACCTGTAACTCTACAATAAGACAGCGTATCAACCCATAAATTTCCGTCCCATCCCTTTTTATAATCTTGAGGTGTAAAAATAATCGGTTTCTCGGGTGTACCTTTTGCTATTATCTTTCCATTATGTCTTGTTAAGCCTTGTCCTGAAGCAAATTCTATGCGTGTGCCTGGTTCTATAGTTAACGTCATTCCTGTATCAACCCCAACAGTCTTAATAACGTAATAAACATGGTTTGGAGTTAGTGTCATATTTTCCTTTATCAAACCTTTCAGTGTGTACATATTACTAACTCTCAACTCAAGGGAGTTCGAGAATGTTTCAGTGCTCTCGTCGCAGGTTACCTGCACAATTACAGTGATGGTGGCGGCATTTGGCATTTCATCAGGCACCTTGATGACCAGCGGATTTTGACTCACCGCTTTACCAAAAGCATCTAGATTATAGCCAAAGTCCGCCTCCCCTGTTACTACTTCAACACCTGAAGGTACCAATATCTTCAACTTAATATTGGTCGCTTTTCCGAAAGAACTTCGTAATATGGGATAAAGGTTAAGTGTTTCGCCGACATTGACCACATAATATTCCAAGGAATTTCCATTTTCGTCGTATTCAATGGACTCATTCCTGTCTCGAAGAGCAACTCGCATCACATCTAATTCTGCAGGGCGTGTGGCAACATTGTAAGCCTCTGCAATATTGTTAGTGTGCAACAAATCACCCCAAAGAATCTCCTGATTATCATACAGCTTCACCATTTGTAATGCAGAAATAGCACCTGCCACAAGCGGGGATGCCATGGATGTCCCTTGCAGATCCTGATAACCGCCACCGGGGATTGTGCTCAAGATATTGGTCCCAGGTGCCTTTAACTCATAATTGAATCCGTCTGGATCCTGAGCCGTTGCTTCGCAGGAAGTCAACTGACCATCACAGTCATAATTGGAGAAACCGGCTAAACCACCGCCAGTCGTTGTTGCTTGTACACCAAGCACAAATGAATATGCGGCAGGGAAAGATGGGGCAGCACTATGTTTTTTAGGATAATGAGATGAGTAAATACACAAACCATCATTGCCAGCAGCAGCCACGAGAACAGCAGTTTGATAGGCTTTTTCCAAAGCTTGTCTCAATGCACTGGAATTAGCGTAAGTTCCAATACTCATATTAATCACCGTCGCTCCGTTTTTTACTGCATAATCAACACCTTTTACAATGGTTGCAACATCTCCCGAGCCATCGCTCTGCATCACGGTGATAGGCATAATCAATGCTTGCGGGTTGGCTCCTATAATGCCTATGCCGTTATTAGCGGCAGCAGCAATACCTGCTACATGCGTTCCATGCTTGTTATTGTCACGCATCTTGGGTGTATTGTTAATGAAATCCCAGCCGTGAACATCATTCTTAAATCCATTGTAGTCATTGTCTCTATCAGCATTGCCATCAACTTCTCCCATGTTCGTCCAGATATTATCCTTCAGGTCGGGATGAGTGATGTCTACTCCCGTATCAATGATAGCTATCACGGGACGGGTCTTGTTGATAATGGGCTTATTCCAAAGTTCCTTGACACCATAAGCGTCCAGATACCACTGCTGGCTGACCATAGGGTTGCTACTATAGTCGGCAGCAATGCTTTCTTCGGCCATGATATACACCTTATAATTGGGCTCGGCATACTCTACCTCGTCGAGAGCCTGCAGATCATTCACCATCTGCATGGTTCCCTGAGCGTCACCTTCCTTTATGTTAATAAGGTAAAGCTGCGACAGGTCGTGCTCCTGAATGGTCTCGCCATTGTAGGCCTTGGAACGGCGCATCTGACGATTGGGATTCTCGTTGGGTAGCAACTGTTCCATCTCAACATCGCCATATTTCTGAAGCATTTCCGTCAACGGACTTGAACTGGTGGAGCTGACCTTACCCGCAGCTCTCCTTATCTGGATGCGGTTGGCATCCTTGAACTTAACTAACACTTGACCGGGGACAAAGTCCTTAGCATTGTATGATGGTATCTGATAGACTCCATCCTCATTGTCATTGCTGACTTGAGCACTGATATTATTTGAAACACCAAACAACATCAATAGTATTCCCAACAAGTAAATCACAATTCTCATATTTATCGTTTTAAGTTAGAATATACAAAGTAACGGCTCGCTGTAGCAGACATAATATGTCGCTGCAAATTTACAAAAAAAAATCCGAACCGCCAAACGATTCGGACTTTTTTTTATAATTCTGGGTAATGATTCTATTTTATTCTGGCTCTGGCAGAGTCCAGCCGAAGCGCGGAGCCAAGGCTGAAATCTTGCCCACGACATAATTCACAATGTGTACGGCATCGGCAATATCGATGTCACCATCACCATTAACGTCGCCTATAGATTCCAGTTTAGTAGCCAGGTCGTGAGCCAGTTTGTTCACTAGGGCGTCAGCACCAGCCTTGTTTTCCTTGAGGGTTTTCAACTCGTCGTACGAAAGAGCGTTGATAGCTTCCTTGGCCGCGTTGATGATTAGGATACACGCATCGGTCTTGCTTATGAGCTCAGACTTGTAGATTTCAAACGCCTCAGCAGCAGACGTGACGGTCAATGTACCCGCCTTGTAAGTGATGCTGTAGTTAGCGGCCTCGGCACCACTGACTGTCACGGGGTAGCTGCCTACAGGCGAAGTCACGCTGGCTGTAGTGGATAGGACAGGCTTCTTAGTCAAGACCTCCTCTGTTTCCTTGTTCTTGAAACCACTATAAATGGGGGTGAACGCAGGATTCTCCTCACCTTGAACCTTGACATAGTTGCCTGCAGAGATGGTCAGCGGAGCCGGCGTAACGGTGAGCGTACCATTCATCAAATATACCTTAGCATTGTCAATATCCCCCTTCTCAATAACGATATCATAAGTCCCTACGGGTGAAGTGGCTGTAGCCTCACAGGTGATAACAGGACTGCCAGAGGCTATAGTACCTTTAATGACCTCGAATTCAAATGTCGGGTTGGCGTCACCGTAGACTCGGCTGTAACTCTTAGCCTTCAGTGTCACGGCACCAACCAGATCGTCGTAACCAGGGTCTCCGTCCTGTAAGGCAACAATGCTGCTAAACGCCTTCCATCCTGCTTCTTCCTTATAGAGTTCCAATGAGTTTCCTGGCACGTGCAGTTTCTTACGGGAAAAGCCAGAGGAGGTCGTTATTTTAGCTGCCGATGGAGGGGTAGTGGCGAGACAATAGACGTCAGCAGTCAGGCGGCCACAATTATAAAAAGTGAAGAACGCGTTATCTCCAATACTTGAAACATGGTCACCTATAACGATTTCGACTAATGCTTCACACTCGGCAAAGGCATATGTTCCAATTGTCTCTACACTACTGGGGATGGTTAGCGAGGTAATGCCAATACATTTTCGGAACACATTTTCGTTAATGGCTGCTGTGCCCTCTGGTATTATCAATTCTGTTATTTCGGTTTCTTCATCGCTGTAAATGTGCTTATCGTAAGCAAATAGATTCGAGTTTCCGTCCAAAGTAATCCCACAATATGCAGCCACATCGGGAATGATCATTTTAGTAAATAAAGAACAACTCCCAAAAGCATAGGCACCAATCGTCTTGAGGCCACTACCAAATTTGACTGATTCTAATGCTGCACACTTATAAAACGTATAGTCGCCTACGGCCTCAAGCGTATTGGGGAATTGTACGGATTGTATATTACTGCATTGACGAAAAGCATATTTCTTTATTGTTGTGACACCTTCCGGGATGACCAACTTTGTTACCTCTGTATTCTCGTCGCTATACAACTTGCCGTATTGAAAAATGTCTACGCCATGTACGAGATCCACATTACACCATGAAGCGACGTCGTGTATAATCACCTTCGACAGATTGGTGCAACCACTAACTATGCCTGCCTGAGTATTGATTTGGCCAAGTTTCTTTAGCCCACTTCCCAGAGTAATAGACTCAAGATTGCTACAGTCCTGAAAAGCGCCGTCGCCTATTGTCTCAATTTGATTGGGAATGACAACGGACGTAAGACCAGTACACCCACTAAAGCAGTACTTGTCAATATTTCTTGCCGTACTTCCAAAAGAAATGGTTGTAAGTGACGTGCATCCATTAAAGGTGTACTCTCCTGTGTCACTACTCCAAATAACAACCTTGGTCAGTCCTGTACATCCCGCAAAATCCTGACCCCCTAAAGTGGCGTTTTTAGGAATAACGACATTGGTGAGGCTAGTACAATTCTCGAAGACTTCTCCTTGTAGGTCGGAGCCAGCAAAAATGCTAACCGACGTTAGGCTTATACAATTACGAAAGGCTTGCCTTTGGATTGTAATTGCTTTTGAGGGAAGAGACAAGGATAGTAATGCCTTGCAACTGGCAAAAGCTCCTGTCTGGATGGTATTTACACTGTTGGGAATGATAAGGCTGGTCATGTTACAACCAAGAAATGCTTCCTTACCTATCCAGCGGAGGGTTGACGGAAGCGAAACAGAGGTGACTTCATCCCGGCTCCAGAACGCCATATCGTCGACTCCGACAACAGTATATGATTGATTCTTATAAGTAATCGAACTGGGAATACTGATAACTGTGCTACCAGAAGCGCCTCCTGTGACATATGCATAATAATCATCGGTGATAATGGTATAGTTATAACCATTTACCGTTACCTTTTCGGATTCTGCGCTTGCCATGACCGGCAAGAACAATGTCATAAGAATAAAGATGAATAATTTTTGTTTCATAATCCTATAGCTTTTTTGATAATATTCTGTTTATATCGGGTACGTGCGCACAGAGTTACTATGTTTGCAGTCGCTAACGGAATGATATACTGAGCAGGCAGACGCTCTTGGGGGCTGCGAGCCCCCTGCCGCGAGGCATCCCCTCGGTGTGTTTTTCATATTTTCTGAGGAAAAAGTTGG
>Ga0247611_10001837_pt1 | contig 36727 bp, 31 predicted proteins | sample 177DNAGHGhighgp2_FD_192422 | JGI IMG/M metagenome (GOLD analysis project Ga0247611, IMG submission 192422) | Sheep rumen microbial communities from Palmerston North, Manawatu-Wanganui, New Zealand - 1770 DNA GHGhigh gp2 | ecosystem: Host-associated > Mammals > Digestive system > Stomach > Rumen... | reverse complement strand
GATTAAGGGTCTCTCTTTTTGTTAGCGGATGTCCCCATGAATGTCCTTGATGTTTTAATGCTGTAGCTTGGAATTTTAAGTATGGACAGGAATATACTCAAGAAGTAATTGATGAAATATTAGAAGAATTATCTTCTAGTTATATTACTTGAATTACTTTCTTGTGAGGAGAACCTTTAGCTCCAGAGAATCAAGAACAGGTTTGGAATACTATAAGACAAATAAAGGAAAAATATCCAAATAAGAGTATTTGGTGTTTTTCTTGATATCAATACGAATTTATTACAAAATATATGGTTCCTAATCTTCCATATACTCATGATATTATATCAAATCTTGATGTTTTAGTTGATTGAAGATTTGAGCAGGATTTAATGGATTTGAAATTGAAATTTAGAGGATCTCGTAATCAGAGAGTAATCGATATTCCTGCAACATTAAAACAATGAGAAGTTGTTTGGAGTAATGCAGTTGATGATAAAGATATGTATGTGTATAGACCTTTCTTACAAGAAGAAAAATTTAAAGAAGATGTTATTTTTTATTGAGAGACTTTAAAGAATATGACTATTCCGTGAAATTCGTCATTATTGAGCAGACTTGAACTCTTCAAACAAAAGGTCTTGTATATACTACAACAGAACAAAAACGGAACTCTTTAGCATCATCATTTCAACAACAATCTGTTCAACAAGGTTCTAGTTCTGATAATGAGGATCATCCCTTTGTCATCCTTCCATTTGTACATTGTCGTCTTGTTGTCCCAGTATCTTTATCGTATACTCAATCTACGGCAATATACCTGTAGTATTCTCATAAAGCAAGTTCTTTTTCTCTTACTTTTGCTATACTTGATGTGGTTCAGTATCTTCGGTTTGTTCCACTATCATCAAGGTGAAGGGAGATTGTTCATGAAGCATAGGATTGATTGGATTCTATAAATTTTATCCGGTCTACTAACATAGCGTAATCATCCTCAAATTTTGATTCCCATTCAAGCGTTCATATTGGTTTTCATGCCTCTGCTGGATTGAGTGGGTCAGTAAATTCTTTGAAATTATAATAAGTATTTCATCAAGTAGTTTCTTCTGACCAATACCATCTTCAAGGAGTGAGCCAATTTCAGCAGGTATCTCATCCAGCCATTGGATTAGCAGCTAACCAACACATATCTTTTTGGTTAGATCGTTTTCTCCAGTTAGTATCTCTTAAATTATACATGGCTTCTACTCATTCTTTAGCAAGGTTTAGTGCTATTGTTTTCTGTTTCATTTCAGAAACATATGTAGTAGTTGTTGATGCTCATGAAATGATTGTAAAAAGACCTGTAGACACAATAAGAAGAACAATAAGTACTTCAACTAAAGTGAATCAAGATTTTCTCATCCGTGTATTTTTAATTTAAAATTGACATTCTTTTTCTAAATCATATGATTTCTTTCGGAAAATGTAGTTATCTTGAAAAAATATGCAATGTTTTTTAGTTTATTTTTTTATAAAGGATGCAGATAGATACTAATTTCGTAGTTTTGATTTGAATTTGAGCGATAGTTCTACTTCTTTCTTTATTAAAAACAGAAAAATTAGTAAAATTAACATATTGAAGTTACTGACTTTTGGCTTTTTCTTTAGCTTTAGGAACACTAATTCTTCATTGGGTTGCTGATTTACAGAATTTTTCTAGTGAAACTTTTTTGTGAATGAGTTACTGAAAAATAGCAGAGTGATTATCTAATGGATTACCAACTATTTTGTTGGTATTATATGTTTTGTTATTATGGTGATTTATTTCTTATTCACATTTATCAATTTCACTTTCTTCTGATGCTTTTGAGAGGAAGGTTCAGACATTGATTTGGTGCGTGTTGTGTTTAGGAAGTATTGTATCTAGCATTTATTTTATCTTAGCATATTTTCAGTGAGCAATATTTGAGACTTTGTTCTTAAATAATTATATGACTCCATATACTCATTGGATACCAGTTATGACAGTAGTTTTTGTATTAGCTACATTGATACTTTCTTGTCATTTTGATTTAAAGATTTTCATAAAGAAATCTGATCCTGAATAATTTTAAAAAAATGTGTATTTTCTAGCAGATTTTTTGCAAAAAAATTAATTCAATGTATAATTAAAGAGAGAAATTTTTAATTATTATTGGATTAAAATGCCAGAATCTAAAGATTATTCATATTCACAAGCTATTGTTGAGAACAACAAGAAGAATTTTGAACAACAAGAAGTTGATACATTAAAGACTTCGGTATTGGCTGAATTAAATTCTTTGGAAGGTGCAATATGAAAAAAACCTGAATGAAGAGGTTGGGATAAAACTAAATTGGATGAAGCTAAAAAGTATTTAGGTAATGATTTTTATAAAATTGATACAAAGAATAATAAGGTAACATTTAATTTAAATAATGTTCTTTCATATTTAAATGTTATTTCTAGTAGACTTTCTAAAAAAGGTATTAGATATAATGAACAAAAAGATGAGAAAATTTTTGGAGGAACAGTATTAGCTATCCAAATTGCTTTAGAAGCTTTGGCATCAGATCCTAAAAATCCTAAAATTTATGATGTTGGATCTATTGATGGAAAACTTAGTCCTGAGACAGAAGCTGCTATTAGAAAGTTCCAAGGAGATAAAAGTCTTAAGTGAGTAGATTGAAAACCATGATATCAAACAGTAAAAGCAGTAGTTAGTGCCTTAGAATCACTTAAAAGAAATAAGAAACAGTATACAGAGGTGAGAAACACTGTAAGGGATGCGATTTGAACTAATGTGCTATGAATTTTAAATCCTAATCTAACAGCAGATCAAATAACAGATTATCTTTTAAAATGAAAATTATGAAAACCAGAAACACCAGAAGAAAAAAAGCTTGAGGAGATAATTAATCGTTTATCTGATTCAATTAAGAGCCCTCTTGTTAATGGTAAGTTTAAAGAAATGATAAAGGAAATAAAAGAGACTGGAAAATTAAATGCTCTTAATGAAGATCCAGAATTTAAAAATACAAACTTCGATAATTATATTGTTCAATTCGCTAAAAAGTATTCTGATAATCATAAAGTAGATCCTGCATTAATAAAATTGATAATGAAACAAGAGTCTAGATTTAATCCAAGAGTTACTTGACCTGCTCCAACAAGAGCAAAGTGATTAATGCAACTTGCACCAATTACTATAGCACAATTAAGAAAAGATTGAATGCAAATAACTAATAGAGAGGCTTATGTCCCTAGTAAGAATATAGAAGGTGGAGTGAAGATATTTAGTTCAAATTTGGATTTGTATGATTGAAATATCAAGTTTGCTGTTGCTGCATATAATGCAGGAACCGGTAGAATAAGATGAATAATAAGAAGAGTAGTAAAACAATATAAGGTTACAAAGGATGAATTGTTAAAAAATTATGATTTATTTGATAAATATATAAAACCTAGATTGCCTAAACAAACTAGGGCATATGTTAACAAAATTGTGTGAAAATATGAAACACTATCTGCTTAAATATGAGAGAGATTACGATTATTAATTATAATTCCCAAACTTTATATTCGACATTATCTTTAGGAGTTTGTTTTCCCTCAGCGATATATCTCCTAAACCAAGTTCTTTGTTTCTTAGCTAAATGATGGGTGTCTCTTTTCAAGAGTTCATCCATTTTTTCATAATTGTATTCTCAGTTTAGATATCAAATAACTTCTTTATATCCTATCCCTTGCATTGATTGGAGTGAAGGAGAATATCCTTTTTTTAATAATCCATCAACTTCATCAACTAATCAAGCTTGAAACATTTCTTTGATTCTTGCATTGATAAGTTGGTTTGTTGTTTCTTTATCTCTTCGTAATCAAAGCATGAGTAAAGGATGACGAACCGGTTGTTGAATATATCCTTCAGTTTTTGTTTTTCAGGTATTATGATAGATTTCTAATGCTCTGATAATATATCTTGTTGAATTAGGATGAAGCTTTGAGGCTTCTTCTGGATCAACTTTTTTGAGTTCGTTATATACGTATCATGGATTCTCTTTTTCTAGATTCTCTAACTTATTTCTTAATTCATAATCTGGTGGACATTCAGGCATAGAAAAATTTTTATAGATGGTATCGATATATAATCCAGTTCCTCAAACGATAAATGGAAAATTTCATCTTGCTAATATCTCATCAATTTCTTTATCAACATCTTCTTTCCATTGTCCTGCAGTATAGGTTTCATCAGGATTAACAATATCTATTTGATGATGGGGGATTCTTTGCCTGATTTTAGCACTGATTTTATCTGTTCCAATATCCATTTCTCTAAATATTTGTCTACTATCACTAGAAATAACTTCCATATTTTTGAAGTATGCTGAAAGCTCTACAGAAAGTTTACTTTTTCCTGTAGCTGTAGCTCATCGGATAATAACTACTCAGTCATTATTTTTTTCTTTGAATCTTTTGATCGTTTCGTTTGCTTCTCCTAAGATATTAGAAAAATCCATAGAATAGTTAGCTTTAATAAAACATACTACAATCTAAGAAAAGGATGCTAAGATACAAGAGAAATTAAAAAATCTAGCATTGAGCTAGATTTTACGTATTTTTTCATGTTTTGCTATTTTCAAAGCCTCAAAGGGGAATCGAACCCCTAACCCCCGCTTTACGATAGCGGTGCTCTACCAATTGAGCTATTGAGGCTTACGGGGCTTAGCATAAAGATTTATCTTAGAATTTCAAGATTTCAGAAAAAATTAGTTTACAGTTTCTTCATCTTCATCATCATATTCTTTTTCCATTCTTTCAATATATCTATTAATATTATCTGATTCTTCTCTACGAATATTATGGATTTCCCGTTTTGATTCTGGGAATTCTGCAATAACATCATCAAGTGGAGTTAATCCCATTTCATCATAGAATTCTAGTTTATCATTAATAAATCCATTATGAACAATTTCTCAATCTTCGTTTTTGAAAGTGATTAATTTCCATTCTCCTGTATGTTTAGAATTTAGAACATCTAAGATTTCTTCTTTATTATATTCTGATAATTCATCAATTTTTCAACTTCATAATTTTCTTCCTATATTAAGTTCTTCATTATTTTTTTTGATTGATTGGATATTGTTATCCATTGCAGCATGGAGGAATCCATAATTTGTAGCCATTTTTGAAATATTAATAACTAAAAAACTTTTTTATTAGATTTATTATATCTGAAAAAGAATTTTATTTCAAAAAAATAAATACTTTTTAATTATGTCAAATGATTTCTTTTATATCTTTTCAAATTTTTGCAAAAAAATGATTCATGTGTATAATTAAAACAGAAAGATTTTTATTTAATATATAAAATCAAAAAATGGCAAAAACAACAGATGAAACAAAAGCTTTATTAGCTACATTGAATGATCATCAATTAGCTTATGTTAATTTGGATCTAGAAAATCCTAAAAATGGTGAATACATGTTAGCAGTATTTCATTTAGTACCTGGAAAGAATCTTAATATTCTTCAAGCAGCTTGTGAAGTATCTGCAGAATCTTCAACTGGAACAAACTTCTTAGTTGAAACAGAAACAGCTTTTTCTAAGGAAATGAACGCTTTAGTATATAAAGTAGACCTAGAAAAAGAATTAGTATGGATTGCTTATCCTTGGAGATTATTTGATAGAGGGGGAAATGTTCAAAATATTATGACATATATTGCAGGAAATATCTTTGGTATGAAAGAAGTTAGCGCATTAAAACTTCTTGATGTATGGTTCCCAGCAGCAATGCTAGAACAATATGATGGACCAAGTTATACTCTTGCTGATATGAGAAATTATCTAGGAGTACATGGAAGACCAATTCTAGGAACTATTATTAAGCCTAAGATGGGACTTACTTCCGCAGAATATGCTGAAGTATGTTATGATTTCTGGGTAGGAGGATGAGATTTTGTTAAGAATGATGAACCACAAGCTAACCAAGATTTCTGTCCTTATGATAAGATGGTTGCTCATGTAAAAGAAGCTATGGATAAAGCTGTAAGAGAAACAGGACATAAAAAAGTACATTCATTCAATGTTTCTGCTTCTGATTATGATACTATGATTGAAAGATGTGAAATGATTAGAAATGCTGGATTTGAGCCAGGATCATATGCTTTCTTGATTGATGGTACAACTGCAGGATGGATGGCTGTACAAACATTAAGAAGAAAGTATCCAGATGTATTTATCCATTTTCATAGAGCTGGACATGGAGCATTCACTAGACCTGAAAATCCTATCGGATATTCAGTATTAGTTCTTTCTAAGTTTGCTAGATTAGCTGGAGCTAGTGGTATCCATACTGGTACTGCTGGAGTTGGAAAGATGGCTGGTAATAAAGCTGAGGATGTAACAGCTGCTGATAATATCAGATTTATGAAGAAAGAGGGACATTTCTTTGAACAATCTTGGGGAACTATCCCTGAAACAGATAAAGATTTTATCGAACTTGTTCAAAGAGATGAAGATATGGAAGAAGTATTAAGAGATGATTCATGGAGAGGACTTAAGATGTGTTGTCCTATTATCTCTTGAGGATTAAATCCTGTACTTTTGAAACCATTTATTGATCTTATTGGTAGTACAGACTTCATTACTACTATGGGAGCTGGAGTTCATGCTCATCCAGATGGAACACAAGCTGGAGCAGCTGCTTTAGTACAAGCATGTGAAGCTTACGAAAAAGGTATCGATATTCATGACTATGCTAAGAATAAGAAAGAATTAGCTAGAGCTATCGAATTCTTTGAAAAACCAAAAGCTAAGGATAACTCATTAAGAGTTACTAATTAGTTTATATTTATTTAGAAAATAATTTAATTTATCTTTTAAAAAAACAAAATGCCAGAAACAACAACACTTATTGGAGCTATTACAAAAGGTGCTGCTAAAATCTTTGCTCACTTTAAGGATCAATATGGAAGTATGTATTTTACTCCTATCGGAGTAAATGAAAAGACTCCAGCAGAAATTGCTCCTAATGTTGCTCAATGTATGCAACAACACATGTTCTCAGTACAAGGACAAAATGTTCAATTATTTATTACTGATGAAACTGTTGGACAAGTATTTGATGGATTTGTTGAAGGATTCTATAACTCACTTAACCTTATTGGTAAAGGAGCTATGAAAATGACAGGATTGAAAATGACATGGAATGAATTCCTAGAAGGATTGAATAAGCGTAAGGCAGATGCAGATCAAACAAGTTATAATACTTGGAAGACTAACTTTACTTATGTTCTTGAAAATATCTTTGTTGAAATTCTTGCAGATTTTCAAGCACAAGGTAGAGGTGTTATCCTTACTAATGGACAACAAGGATTCCCTAAAGCTATTGATGCTATTAATGCTTTGAATTCATTACAATAGGATATAACTAAATTTGTTAGCGTTATTTAGAGATACAAAAAAGAAACTCAATTTTTGGGTTTCTTTTTTATATTGTTGATTTTAAATTTTTTCTAATTTTGATTTTTTTAAATTTTTAATTTTCTGATTTTTTTAATTTTAAAATTTTTTTTATTTTTTAATTTTTTTGCTTTTTTAAGTTTTTATTTTCCTAATTTTTGATTAATAATTTGGATTTTTTTGTATTATTTTTTCTTTGATTTATTGTCTGGTTTATTGACATATTTTTTGATACTTATTTAGTTGAGTTTTTTGGCTTATTTTTGCTAAAAAACACTTGAAAAAGTATATATTTTTTTATACTTTAAATTCGTTAAAAGTTTTTTATTTTTTGTTTTATACAAAAAATGGGAAAATTTTTTAAGAAAGGAATTAGAAAAGGATTCTCTATCGTGGCATCGGTAGTGTTACTTTTCAATTCTATTTTACCTACAGTGCCAGTTTTTGCTGGTTCAGGAGATCCGGAACTAAATCACACAGATGATACATGGGAATGGATATATGTATATGATAAAGCGACATGGGATGCTGCATATAGTAATTGATGATTAGCAGAGTATTATGAAGCACATTCAGATGAAGATCTTTGGTGTAATGAAGATAATAGAGCAGCAAATTATAATGATAGGCTCTATAAAGGTACTTTTAATGAAACAAATGTTGAACGAGCTAGTGTTGCGTGGGTAAAGGAAGGTGTTCAATCAGTAACAATTGCTGAAAGTACTTATTATGCTCCGATTTTTTATGGTTTTGATTCTAGAGATCTTGAATTGTTCACTACTCAAGATTTGGATGTTAGTGCTGGGATTTTTAAGATTACCAATATAAAATATAAGGATACTTGTGTGCCAGCTTGGTCATGAGCTTTGAATGCTCCGGAATCAACACTTCCATGGATAGTAGTAAAATTTAAAGACAATTATAAATGAACAGTAAAATTTAATTATAGTGATTGAGATTTATTAGCATATCCTTGGATTGATAAATGGAATGATTGAACAAAAAAAACTTGGGCAAATTCAGATTGGTGAGTAGCATCATTATCTAAAGAATTTGAAAAAAACGAATTTAAATTATCTGCTAATGGTTTTCATATAGATAAATTTAGTGCAGAATTAGTACCAGGGAACACATTAACAGTTCATTATGAGTATTCTGATCATACTCCAGCAGCAGAAGATTATACATGAGATCTATTAAGTTGATTTGATTATAGTATAACTTCACCAGTGATAGAATGATATACAGCAAGCCAAACAACAGTAAGCGGAATAATGTGAAATACAGCAAAAGAAATAACTGTTACATATACACCAATAGAGTATGAAATATCATGGACATATAGAGGTTCAAATGGCGAATGGAAAACAACGACATGAGATCGAGCATATTGAGTAGATCCAGTAGAACCAGAAGATGTAGTAAAGGATTTAATATCAACAGCTAGTACATGATATACATTCACATGATGGAGTCCTTTAACAGGAGCAGTAACAGAGGCTACATGATATACAGCTCAATATAGTGAAGAAGCAACAAAATATCTAATTACTTTTTATGATGATGATTGAACAACAGAATTAACATGAATAAATTTCGCATATTGAACAATGCCAAGTTATACACCAAAGAAAACTAATTTCACATTATCATGATGGAATCCAGCATTAGTCGAAGTAACAGAGGCTACATGATATACAGCTATTTGGGAATCAATGTATACTTGATCAACAGATGAAGATTTATGAGATATTAAAAGAGTAGAGGTATCAGCAGGAACAACAGCTCAAACAGTATCAGAAGGTGTTAAGGCTATTCCACAAGATGTAGAAATAGTATCTGAATGATCATGAACAAATTTAACATGACAAGTAATAATCCAGCAGAAAATAAATGCTGATGCATTAAATGCAGAGTGAACAACAGAATGATCAGTAGAATCAGAATTAACAAGTGATTTTGTAGCAGATACAGGAATGGTAGCAGACATGCAATGAGTAATAGATATCCAATTAATTTACCTTGATGCAGATTGAAATCCTAGTAACTTATGAAAAGTTAATTTCAATCAACCAGTAGCTATCAAGATTCCAGTAAAATGAACAAATCCAGTAAAAGTAAGAGTAAAACATACATGAGAAACAAGTTATGGAACAGGATGATTAACATTAGATCCAAATGCTACATGTAATACAACAGATTGAACGGTAGTTGAAGCAGATAAGGCATATACAGGATGAGATATTTCTGTAAGTAATAATATGGTTATTATTTATACATGTTCAGCATCAAGCTTCGTAGCATTTACAGAAGCACCAAAACCAGAACCATCAACTAACAGATCATCATGAGGTGGAGGTTCATCAAGATCAAAAGCTACAACAGAAACAAACACATGATCAGTAGCAACATGAGCTACAGAATGAACAGAAGTTACTAATCCAGAAGAAAATACAAATGAAGAGGAAGCAAATAAACCAATGACAGAATGAGAAGCTATAGCAATCTTCTGAGATGAACAAATAGCTGCTTACAAATGGGCATTGGAGAATGGAATTACTACAATGAAGACAGTAGAAGAAGCAAGATTAGATCAACCTCTAACAAGAGCTGAACTTGCTAAGATGATGGTAGTATATATGGAGAAAGTATTGGATACAGATGTAGCAAGAACAAATGTAGCAGTTGAATATAAAGACGTAGATAAATTATTATGAGATCTATACAATTATATCCAATATGCATACAACTATAAGATTATGTGAATCAATGCAGATGGAACACCAATAGAATACTTCAATCCAAATGGAATAGTAACAAGATGAGAGTATGCAACAGTATTCTCAAGAGTACTATTTGGAAGTAGATTCAATAAAGAATGAGCAGATTTCTATACAAACCATCTTGAAGCATTAAAGGCAGCTTGAATCTTAAAAGACACAACACCTACAATGCAAGAGATAAGATGATGGGTAATGTTGATGATGTATAGAAGTTCTCAGAATACAGAGAAAATCCAAAAAGTAGCAGCAGCTGCAGAAAAAGCAGCTGTAGCTCCAGTAGAAGAAGCAGCTGCAGCTCCTGAAGCTTCTAACTAATATACTTAGGTATATACAAAATTATAGAATTAATTTCTAAAAAAAAAGAAACGGATCTTTAATAAGGGTCCGTTTTTTTTAGTTAAATTTCTGTTTAATATGACTTGATAATAAGTATAAATTTTATAGATTAAAAATGATTTATTTCTTATAAAGATTACGGTAATGGTAGTGATAGTAAAAGTACAAGACAATACATGAACAGAGATAGGTTCTTTTCAAGCAGAAGATGAAAAATCTTTAGGAGAAATGGCAGCTATGCATTGAATTGAGATTCTTCAATCTTGTCGTGCTGGTTTTTGTTGAGTTTGTGTTTGTGAGGTAGTAGATGGTTGAGAAGCTGTTGATACTGATAAGGTTGGTAATAGTGGAATCGATATTCAAAGAGATGAAAATTGAAATCCTGAACAAGTGTTAGCTTGTGTAGGAGGAATAAAATCTGAGATGTTTACAGATGATAAAGAACATATTGTAACATTGAAAAAAATGTATTAGTCATATTGTCACAAAGCTTGAAGAGAAGCAGTATTGATGTTTATGAGAAAAAACAAAAAGATTAGTGAAGAAGATAAAGTTTAAGTATATTAAGAGAGTATGACAATTATTCAGTTTAGTAAAGAGTTCTTAGAATTATTAAAACAACAAGATGCAGGTGCATTTAATACTTTCTATTTACAGACAGTAGATATTTTTTTCCGTTATTTGAAGAGTAATTTCTTTATATCAGAAGAAGATTCTGAAGATATTATTGCTGATTTTTATGTTAAGTTTTGGAATGCTGTAGTTAAGTATGATATGGAGCAATCTTTTTCTGCTTATACTTGGGCTATTTTTAAGAATACTTTGAAAGATTTCTTTAAAAAACATAAAGATGTTTCTTTTTCTCAACTTGATTGAGAAGGTGAAGATGAAGAGAAGTTCGAAGATACTTTAGTTGATGAAGATGAGTTTTCTGATTTTCTTCAACAAGATTTTGAGCTTGATCAGATTAAAGAAGCTATGGAGATGTTAGATGAGTTAAGTAAGGAAATTGTGTTCTTAAGATTTATTGAAGATAAATCATATACTGAGATAGAAGAGCAACTTGAGATTTCTCAAGATGCGATTAGACAAAGAATATCAAGGGCATTAAAGAAGTTAAAAGATCTTTTAAATTCCTAAAAAAACTATTAGCATGAAAATTATTGGGATAACTGGACCAGCTGCTGCTGGGAAATGAACAGTTGTTGAATATTTGAAGGAATTGTGATTTTCTCATTATTCAGCAAGTGGGTTTCTTACTCAAGAGTTAGAGAAACAAGGGAAAGAAGTTAATAGAGATACGATGAGAGAGTTAGCTGATAGTTTGAGGGCTCAATATGGACCTAGTTATGTGATAGAACAGTTATATAATCAAGCTAAGGAAAAGAATGAAGATGCAATATTAGAATCTGTTCGTACGGTTTGAGAGATTGAGCTTTTGAGAAAAAAAGATCCTTGATTTATTTTGCTTTCAGTTGATGCTGATCAGAGATTGAGGTATCAGAGAGCTGTTGAGAGGAAATCTTCTAAAGATAATGTTAGTTTTGAGAAGTTTTGTGAGCAAGAGGAATTAGAGAAGGTTAATCAAGATCCAAATAAATGAAATATTTCTGCATGTCAGGCGTTAGCTGATATTTCGATTGTTAATAATTGAAGTATAGAAGAATTATATCATCAAATAGAAGAGGGATTATCAAGATTTGAAGGATAGATTTTTTGGTTAATATGCTGTTGATTTCTCTATTGACAATATTTATATTATTTTATTAAATATCGTTTTTTTATATTGACTTTAAAAAATGGAACAAACCCCGATTCAGAAGGCTTTTGCTAAGGTTGAACAATTGATGAGAGAGAAGCCATGACATACTAGTATATTTGATGCGATTATTGAGTTGAAGACGGTTACAGATCAACAGATTTTGAAAAATTTGCAAGATATCTATTGAGATGATTGGGAGAATACTGCTGCGAATCAGGAGTTTAATAATATGAAGTGGAGAGTTAAATTAGAAAATAATCTTTTGAAAAAGGAGTTGGGGATAGAAGTTAGTATTTCTAATCTTATTTTGCAGATTAGTTGAGCTTTGGAAACGAATTTAACAGCAGTAAAAACTGAAAAAGAAGAAATAAAGGAAGAGATTCAAGAAGAAAAAGAGGAAGTTAAGGAAGAAGAGGGAAAGACAAAAGTTGAGGAAGTGAAGGAGGAAGATTCACCATCAAATAATGATTTGATTCAGTTTGAAGATGGAAGTGATTTTGAAGATGAAAAAGAGGAAACTGTTAATGAAGAAGAATCAGATGAGGAATTAACTCAAGAACAGATTGAGCTAATGAAGAAATATTTGAAGACTGATTTTTATGATAATAGGGATTATAATGATCCTGAAGTAAAAAAGGAAGTAGATAAGATATATCGTAAAATCACTGGAAAGATAGGTAAGGAGAATAAAGACTCTGTTTTTGATTTTTTATGAAAGAATAAAACAGATGAAGAGAAAGAGGTCGAGCTTATGAATAAGTTAGATATTATAGCTTTGAAACAAAAGATAAATAATCTTATGCAGAAGAAGCCTGAAATAGCAAAGAGGATTTTTACTGATGAAAGTTTATATGGATGGAATTTTGATTGAAATCCTGTATTTATTAAAGATTCTCCAATTATTGAAGAGTTTTCTAGAGTAAGGGATGATACTATTTATTTAGGGACTCTTGCTGAATGGTTGTGATTAAAGAAAAATAATAAAGATCTTTATTGAGATGCTTATCAAAGGGTATTGAATGAGATTTTTTCGGAAGAATTTATTGAAAGTCAGAGAGAGATTTTGAGAAAAGAGATTAAAAGTGAGTTAGAGAAGAGATTTAATGAAAATCCTGAGTTAGAAAAACTTTGGATTGTAAAACATGAAAGAGATAAGTTGATTTATGATTGAGAAGAGAAGTTGGGAGAGTATTTTGCTGTTAAAGTTGATAAGGAGATTCTTACTTTGAAAGATATTGCTAGATGGCTTGGGTATGTGATTCCCTTTGAAGAGGTGGTTGATTTTGAGAAGATATTAACACTTATTTTTTGAGAACAAGAGCTTGAGGGAAGAAGAAATGCTTTAACTAAGGTTGATGCTCGTGAAGAGGAGGAAGAACAACAAGAAGAGAAGTGAAGAACTATTGTTTTTGGTGATGATCCTGAGGTATTAGTAAAAGCTGATGGGGAACCAACTATTGATATTGAATCAACTCTTTTAGGGCATTTATGTGCAATAAGTGAGAGTGATGTTGAAAAGATTATGGAGAAAAAAGATATTACTTATATTAAGGAGGCGTTTCTTGAGACGGCAAAAAAGATTGCGAAGTGTAAGGTTAATTTTCTTGAACATCCACTTGATTGAATTTCTCAGGAATATAGGAAATTTATTATTGATTGATATAGGAAACAGTTTCCTTATGCAAGTGCTGAATTAGATAATATTTGGGAGGATAAGAATTTCTTGGAAGATGCTATTTTTGATTATATAGAACAGAAGACTTTAGAAGCTGATGGAATGTTTTTCATCTATGAAAGGGAAGAGAATGAAACTTGGTTTGATTTTTGTATGAGTCTTCTTGAAATTGTTGATGATGAATGGCGTTATGGAGATTTTTCTTCATTCTTTATTGGAGAAGTGTTTAATAAATTCTGGGAATCTCATGAAGCTAATATAAAGATTCAGAAAGAGTTGACTTGAAAAGAGGTTGAGATTCAGATTGAACCAGAGGAAGAAATGGAAGAAGTAGAGGTAAAAGTTGAGTTGACACCTGAAGAAAAAGAGACTGAGAAATATGGAGTTAGTTTAGAGGAATATAAATTGCTTGAGAAACTTGTTTCTAAGTTAGGAAAAGTTTGTGGTTGGGATACAAAAAAGAAGACAACTAGGGAGATGAAGAAGTTTGCTGGAATGGTTGTAGATGGGGAAGCATTTAGAGTTGATGATTTTTTGAGAGATAATAAGTTGGATGAGTTTCCTGAGGAAGCTAGTAAGATTTTGAATGAGTTAGAAGTTGAGTTTGCTTATAAGCAGGTAGGAAAGCCCAAAAAGGTTTTTGTCCCTGAAAAGATTGTACCTACTAAAAAGAAGGAGAAGAAAAAGGAGGAGAAAAAGACTGCAAGAAAGACGTTTACGAAAACAACGTTAACGAGAGAAGAGCTTTTTGCAAATCCGGTAGAAGGGGTTATGCAATCACTTAGACAGAATTGAATTGAGATTTTGAGTGAAAAGGATTTGAGGAAACAGCTTGAAGGATATTTTTCATATGGAGATGGTAATAAGAAAGATTTAATTGATTGTTTATTAAGAGAGAATTTTTGGCAAGTGAATAAGAAGCAAAAAGGAGAAAATAAAGCTAATTATACGATTGAGGTTGTTAAGACTGGATGGAGATTTTTGTTAAAGAAGATTAGTGGAAAGTATTTTGTGACAGGGTTTTATAGACATGATTTGTATGATAAGAAATTAAATGGGAAGATGTAGACTTGATTTTTCGGTTGAAAAAGAGATATATAGAGTATCTATGTTATTTTCGCATGGATAAGAAATGTTTAACAATCATTGCTTTTTGCCCCTTACTCCTTGATCACAAGGCTCTAGGGGGCTTTTTTTCGAATGAAAAGATTCCTTTGTTTTCAGAGATAAAATTTCTATACTGGATTTATGTAAATTTTTCATACTTATATAATAAAAGAGATGACTCAACCATTAATAACTGTTTGATTAGAGATTCACTTGAAGCTTTCTACTTCTACAAAGATTTTTTGTAGATGTAAGAATGATCAGAGTTTAGATAATAATCAGCCTAATACTAATATTTGTCCTGTTTGTACTGGACAGCCTTGAGCGTTACCTCAAGTGAGTAGAGAGGTTGTAGAAAAGGGGTTACTTTTAGGAAAAGCGTTGAATTGTAGAGTTAATAATCCTTCTCGTTTTGATAGGAAATCTTATTTTTATCCTGATCTTCCTATGGGATATCAGATTACTCAGTTATACACTCCTATTAATGTTGATTGAAAGGTATCATTTTTCTTGGATAATTATGAACAAAAGAAGTCTGTAAGGATTTCTGATGCACATTTGGAATGTGATACTGCTAAATCATTACATCAATGAGATACTATGTATTTGGATTTTAATCGTGCTGGAACTCCATTAATTGAGATAGTTACTGGACCTGATTTCTCATCTTCTGATGAAGCTGTAGAGTTTGCTAAAGAGGTTCAGAGGATTGCTAAATGGAATGATCTTTCTGATGCTGATATGGAGAAAGGACAGATGAGAGTTGATGTGAATGTTTCTATTAGAAATCAGGAATCTGATCCGTTAGGAACAAGAGTTGAATTAAAGAATATTAATTCGTTTTCTGCTATTAAAAGAGCTATTGATAATGAGGTAATCAGACAACAACAATGTATTGAAGCTTGAGAAGAGATTAAGCAGGAGACAAGAAGATGGGATGATTTGAAAGGGCAATCTTTCTTGATGAGAAGTAAGGAAGATGCGTTAGATTATAGATATTTCCCTGAACCAGACCTTCCTGATTTGTATATTGATGATGAATTACTTCAGAAGGTTAAGGAAAGGGAATTAACGATTCCTTTTGATCATATTAGGAAGATGAAAGAAGAGTATGGATTCAATAAGGAATTCATTAATACTATGATTTGAGATTATTCTACTTTGAAGTTCTTCAACCATCTTATAGAAAAATGATTTGATCCTAAGCTTGTAGCTAAGTGGATTGCTGGACAAATTAGTGCATATATGACAGCTCATTTTGTTTGAATAACTGAGTTGCCTATTGATGAAGAACAGTTAGAAGAATTCTTATCTATTGCTAAGGAATGAAAGATTATTGATAATCAGTTGAAGCTTGTAATGGAGGAGATGTTGGCTAGTGGAGCTTCTGCGTCAGATATTATTAAAGAGAAATGATTTGATACTCCTGCGCTTTCTAATGATGAGTTGAGAGATCATTGTAAGGCAGTAATTGCTGAGAATCCTGCTATTGTTGATCAGTATAAATGATGAAAGACAAGTGTTATTGGATTCTTTGTTGGGCAGGTAATGAAGAGAACTCAGTGAAAGGCTAATCCTAAAGAGATTACTGAGATATTGAATAAAGAATTAAATCAATAAATAAAAAAATAGGAAGTGATTTCCTATTTTTCTTAATGCGTGAAATTATTTTATTGAACAAGGTAGTTATCTCATTGTAGGAATTCAGGAAGAGCTTTTTTAGTTAGAGTTTCTGTTCCTAATTGTTTGTCTTTGTAATATCAGATAGTTTTTATGATTACGGTTTCTTGTGGGATACCTTTTCAATCATTATTTCGGACACAAAGTTTTCTTGAATTTGCGCTATCTGGGTTAGCAATTACTAGATAAGGGTTCTGATTTCATGCTGTTTGTCATCTTATGAATTCATTTCAGTTATTTATGATTCAAAGGCCACCTTTTCGTTGGTTTAATTTAAGTATATATCATGCATCCATATAAAGTGTTCAGAAATTTCGTTCAGAGGCATCTCAGACAGCACCGAAAGAATTGTTATTAAGTGAAATTACTACTAGATTACTATCGGCTGTTTTTTGAAGTGCTGAATTATCTAGATCATTTTTTCAGTCACCTCGGCTATCTCTGAATAGAGGAATTATTGCTGAAAGTCATTTTCAGATAGTTATTTGGTTCTCTGAGGAACACATATTATAATAAGTGTTCATTCATGAGATAGCTAAAGAGAAGTATGGTAGGTTAGGACAAGTTTCTCATTCTTCTAATTGGTAAGGACAATCAAAGTTGTCTTCGATAAATTCTTCAAAGTTAGTACTTCAAGATCAAAATGAGTATTCTAGTCAAACGTTATGACTTCCAACGATAGCTAATCCTAATTCAGTTCATGCTTTTGCCATATAACTACTTTTTTCATAATTAGTTATTTCTTCACTATATTTCATAAAGTTTTTCATATATAGAGCAACGAGCACTCCAGTTAATGCAGAAGCTAGGAGTACGAACAGTGCAAGGATTGTAATGTTTCAATGGAATCTCTTTATTCTCATTTTTTAAGAATTAATCTAAATCATAAATACTTTTTGTAGCTCATTTTAATCCGTAGAAGAACTGGATAGGAATTATACTGTTAGTAGCCCATTTTTTAGGGTGATAGAACTCACTATAGACTGCTCATAGAATCCAGAATCCTGGTTTTCATTGAGGAGGGATTTTTGATAGATCGGCTCCTTCTTTTCATAGTCTGTCTATGATTTCTACAGAACTCAAGTATGGGATTATTTTGAATGTAATATTACTTACTTGGAATCCTCAATCTCCTAGGAGTATAATTGGTTCTTCTCATTCCTTTGAGAGGATTAATTGACATGAAACGAATCCTTCTTTATTTTTTGTTCATGAAAGGAATTCTTCATATTTTTCTAGGTCTTCAAGAATTGTTGTTTCTGCACAATCTCATGTTGAAGTGATTGATGTTCCTGCCCAATTTCATCAAGTAAGATAAAGGATATTAGTGATTCCTTTATTATCTATTAATAGATCTGCATTTGAGATTCCTCCGGCTTGTTGTTTTGTATATTTATTGAAATCAATTGTTGCTGTTTGTGCTATATTATCAAGTACTTGTTCGAGTACTAGACTTTCTTTTGCTAATTGTTTGTCTTGTCCTATTCTAAAAGATACTTGGGTTATTGTTGTATATACTTTTAAAATAACTCAAGAAAGTAATCAGAATAGAATAACAACAATGATGATCTCTACGAGGGTAAATGCTCTTTTTTTCATATTCTATATAGCAATAAATCTATAAATTTTAATTGTCAGCAGGAAGACTATCACTCATACCTATAAAACTTTCGAGAATAACTTCTCAAGTTTGGGTATTTCTTTTATAAAGAACACGTGATGTTATTTTTAATAATCTTTTTGGATTTAAGTCTCAGGCTTTTATTTTTATTGGAGTAAGTGACACAATTCTTGCAAATCCATTTATAGGAAGTTCTTCTCCTTCAATTGGTTCGTATTGATAATAACTGTATTCTTTTTGGTTACTTACTCAAAAATCTGCTCTTCATGTGAATAGTCCTAGGTGATATTTTTTAAAATTTTCTGTAAAATCGTCTTCTGGTTCTGTAGTGTTAAATGTGATATAAGTATCTCTAATAGAAGTTCATATGTTTTCTCATGACTTGAATCCTACTTCAAAATTAGTGTATCCTTCTGTTCATAAATATACTTCTTGGTTGTGGTCCCAATCAAAATAGTTCCAAGGATATCATTGTTCAATTTGTGAATCTCTGAAATTATATGCGATTTCTAGTCATTCTCTTGCTAAAAAACTTGCTTTTGTCTTTGTGCTGATTTGATCAAAGTATCCTAAGCTATATGTTAATACTGTTAGTACGGCTAATATTCCAACTCAAAAAATGAAAAGAACGATGAGGATTTCTATTAGCGTAAATGCCTTTTTTTTCATGCCTTGACAAAAAATAAATTCTTATGACATAATATAGGAATTATAAATAAAAAATCAAACAATTATCTCTTTTATCTGATGAGAAAATCATTATTTTTTATTCCGTTAATTTATTAAATATTTGTGGTTATGAAGCATAATTGATTTGAGATAAAAGTATCTGATATTTTGAATAGTATTGTTACTGATACTATCCCTTTTGAGAATAAGAAAATTGCAGAAATTGAGAATCTTACTGATGATGGAATTACATGAGAAATAACTATTCAATCAATTGATCATGAATCATTGTTAGTAACTTTGGATTTGGAATGTGAATTACAAGAGAGTTGTGATCGTTGCTGAACAGAATATCTTCGTAAAGTTTCTATTGAGTGATATACTGCTAAATATGTGACTCAGATTGAAGAGGATGTGAAAGATGATGAAGATGAGATTCTATTGATTGATGTAAAAAATTGAGTTATTGATATTGAGGAATTAATATATCATGCAATCCAGCTTCAGGAGCCATTTGTGAAGTATTGTGAAGAATGTGAAAAACTTCCGAAAGAGGATGAAGAGGAATGGTAAAAAATTTTTGTTCAAAAAATAAAGAAAAAGTCATAAATTTTTGACTTTTTTTAATTTTTAGTGTATAATTGAGTAGAAAACAAAAACTAATTTTACCTTTTATCACTAAAAATATGGTGATTTCTGAAGAAAATGGAGGCTTTTTAGGAGGTGGATCTTTGACTGATCAACTTCAAATGCCTACAGATCAACCGCAAACTTGAGCTCAGGATGTTCAAACTCCTAGTACTGAACCTGTAACTGAACAACCTTCTTGAGGACTTTTTATGTCTTGAGATGAGTCTCAGGCAAGTATTCCTAGTGATCAGGTTGGTCAATTCCAAGATACTTCATCTACAGTAACAGAAGATAATTTTATGGGTTGAACTCAGGCTTGAGATACTACTGCAAATATGGAAATCTCTGCTTGATATGCTGAAGCTGGAGATGGAGGAAAAAATTTGAATTCAGAGGCTACTGCTAGTCTTTTGGATGATTCAAACGATTCTACATGACTTTTAACATGACATACTAGATATAAGGTTAAGAAGTATAATACTTGATTTTTACTTTCTTTCCTTTTGTTTGTTATTGTATGTGGGTTATCATATGTAGGTTATTTATTCTATGAATATTTGGATTTTAAATCACAACCTAATCTTTCTAATGCTAGTGAACAGCAAGAGAAGGACGTAAATATGGTTTCAAAATATGTGAATGAATATTGAGAGAAATATACTATCTTTAATCTTAATCAATATTCGAGTATGGATCTTCTTAATGGATGAACTGATTCTGCTCAAAAATTATTGGATGATGATAAGCTTATGTATATCCAAAAGAAAGATATTCTGCAAGATAAATTATCTAAGGTAGCGAATAAAATTATTTCAACAAGAGAAGAAACTAAAGAATTAAGAGAAAGAATGAATAAAGACTGATTCTTTCCACAAGAATTAGTAGATATTTTGAAAGAAAGTAATTGAATTGATGCTATCCAGAGAAGTCTTCTTTCATTGGAAATCGTAAAATTCTCAAGTGCAATGAGGGTGTTTTCATTAATGGATATGTTTACTACTCAATTGTCTGCTGAATTATGATATACAAAGAATGATATTCAGAAGAGACTTGATGCTCTTTTAGATAGATGAGAAAAAGATGTTCAAGTTTATCTTAATGCATGTTATAACAATCCATATGAACCAGTAAGTTGTAATAATATTAATGACTTTGATAAAAACTATAAGACTAAAAAAGATAAAGAAGAAAATACTTTTGATACTAAATTCTTTAGATCATTAATGGAATTTATTGATAATAGATTAGAGTATAGTAATGTTCCAAGTTTCTCTATCGTATTTAATAGTTTTGATGGAAAGAGTAACAGTATCGGATTCTCAGTTGAGGTAAATACTTCTATTGATGATGAAATGGCTCTTATTGAAAAAGGAATTAAGAGTCCTCATATCTATATTGTATCAGAACTTATTAAATTATTAAAGCAATCAACATTTATTCTTGGTAAATCAATTGAAGCTAAAGATATTAGAGTTTCTCCAAAACAGATTACTATGTGAAATCAAAAATTTGTTGTTAATAATTCTGTTATGACATTTAATCTTCCTATTCAGAAGACAACAACAAGAGAAATATTCGATTACTCTGATACTTATGTTCCAGCGATTTCTCCTATAATTGGAGTATCTTCTGATGAAGAGGATGTTCAAGAAACAGAGAATGAGTTAGAAGGAACTAATTTAGATGAAACAAATATTGAAGAAAATGTAGATGATTTAACTAAAACAGTGTTTCAAGTTCCATTAAATTCTTGAAATACTTCGGCAATTTGATTAGGAGCGTGAAATTAATATAAACTGAGTAATAAACTAAAAAAAATACAAAATTTATTTATTATCTATGAAAAATGGACGAAAATCAAAGCACAGGAAAATCATGGCAAGATCAACTACAAGATGTGTGGTGAAAGATTACTTCGTTTGCTCAAAGTAAAAAATGATGAGGTACTGTTGAGTTTACTTTTTGAGTGCCTAAAGCATGATTTATCGGTATGTTATTACTTGCTTTAGCTGCACTTGCTGCTGCTTGAGCTGCTGGGTATTTCTTTATTTGGACTAAATATGATGCATTAGAGAAATCAACTCAAGGATTGAAGGAATTAAATCATTATGATCTTACATTTTTCAATGATTCTGACATTATGGCAGATAGAAAAGACAATCCAATCATGACTATTGATGATATGTTAACATATTATAAGACTGTAAAATCTGAGAGAGACAGATTGGATGCAGAAGTTAATGCTAAAACAAGTATGTATAGCGAGTTTTTGAGAAATTTATTACTTCCTTCTTTGAATATTTGGAAGGATATGTATTCTTCTTGAGATGTTAATATTAATATCATTGGTAAAGAGTATTTGGAAGTTAATCCATACCAAGATATTTCTTTGTTATCTCAATGGAGTTCTATTATTAAAGAAAGTTGAAAGGAAGTTTGAGATAATGAAGTAACAAATATGCAGATTGGAGAAATTGATGAATTGAAGAACTGATATTTTAAGATTCCAATTAGTGTATCATTTACATCTAATAGTAAGAGAGCTTTCTTATTATTGGTAGATAAGTTATCATTAACATCAAATACTAATAACCTATGATTATTAAACGATTTCTGCTATTATTTGTTTGAGATTATTAGACAAGAAAAGAGTGATGAAATTGATGAATTAGCGGAAGAATATGGAATGAAAAAAGGTGAAACTGAAGATGATAAGATTTTTAGGAATAAGGTTATTTGACGTTATCTCTATACTTGGATTAAAAATGATTGAGAAGTTGATAAGTTGATTGATGATGATTTATTAGTGGAAGTAATGACAGGAAGTGTTTCTTGTACTGATCTTTCAAATACTGAATGTTTCTTCAATTTCAGAGAGAAGTATAGAGCTATTCCTGGATTAGCATATGCTGTATGATCTGATAGTATTGAAAACAGAACTGAAGCTTTGAAGTTATTCTTCCAAGATATCCCTCCTTTGATTTCTATTGATTCATTTACATTTGATAGGTCTAAGACTCAAAGTATTAACTCTACTAATGATGGAAATGAATATGTAGGAAACGTAAACTTTAGTATTTATGGTAGAGGACTTACAGAAGCTGAATCTAATGAAATTACTCAGAAATTGGTTGATAGTTGTTTCGGATCAGGAGATTTAAAGAAATTGGATGTAGATAGCGTATTAGCAGAAGTTCAACTTGCTATTGAACAAATCTGAGATAAGGGTGTAGAAAAGATGTGAGATTTGATTGAGTTAAGAGAAACATTAACAGAAGATCAAAAAGATTTCGATAAACTTTCTCCATATAATAAGATGATTAGAAAGTTTGAATATTACAGAATGCTTGGTCATTCATGACTTTGTAATGAAAATAGATAATTTAAATATCTAAATAATATAAACTTGGAATCGATTGGTTCCAAGTTTTTTTTATTAATATGACTTGAAAGAAAAGAAATCATTACTATATTTTCTGTGTTTTATATTTAAGAGTACTAATGGATTTTTCTTTTCTTTTTGAAGATAAGGCAGAGATTACTATGCAGGTTTTATTGATGGCATGATGAATATTTTTGTTACTTTTTATTGGTTTATTAGTTGTAAAGTTAGTATTTAAGTTTTTATTTAACAAGACATCAAAGGATCATACTTTGAGAAGAGAGTTTTTTAATGTGTTTGCGAGAATATCTTGGTATTCTTGTTTAGTTATTCCTTTGTTTTTTGGTCTATTATTCTTGCCGTTTAAATCTGAAGCTCGTATTGTTTTTGCGTTACTTTTTATTGTTGCTATTGTTCTTGAGATTTGAGCTTTTGCAAAATACATTTTGATGGTTGTGATGGAGAAATGATTCAGGAACCAGGATGCTAAAACTAAGAAGAATCTTACTGAGATTATTAATACTATTTTACAGATATTGATTTGGATATTAGCTGTTCTTATTGTATTTGATACTATTTGAATTGCTATTACTCCATTTATTGCTTCATTGGGAGTTTGATGAATTGCTGTAGCTTTTGCATCACAAAGATTATTGGAAGACTTCTTTTCTTCATTTTCTATTATGTGATCATCTCCTTTCAGAATTTGAGATTGGATAGCTGTTTCAGGGTATGAAGGGACTGTAAAGAAGATTGGGTTAAGAACAACAACATTACAGACTTTAGAAGGAGCTACTGTGATTATTCCTAATAGGAGTGTTGTTTCTGATGTGATAGAGAATTCATGAACTATAAAGACAAGAAGAAAGAGATTCTCTTTATCAATAACTTATGAAACGCCTGTAGAGAAGTATAAGAAGATTCCTAAAATTGTTGAAGAAATTATTAATAAACAAGAGGCTGTTGAGTATGAGTGGGCATTATTAAAAGATTTACAAGATTCTTATGTTGAGGTATTAGTAAGTTATATTGTGAAAAATGATGATAAGATTTTTGCTTTAAAAGCTCATGATAAGATTCTTTTGGAGATATTGGAAGTTTTTGCAAAAGAAGGAATAGATTTTGCATATCCTACACAGACACTTTATACTAAAAAATAAGATGCGAGAGAAGTTAGTGAAGGTATTTTTACAGAAGAATACAGAGTTGAATCTTTCTGCAATTCGTGATGAGGAGGGGGTTATGGTAAAACATATTCAGGATTCTTTAGAATTGAAAAATACTTGAGTATTTAAAGATTGAATGGAAGTAGCTGATGTATGAACAGGAGGGGGATTCCCGTTAATGCCACTTGCTATTTCTTATCCAAATATTCAGTTTACAGGGATTGATTCTGTAAAGAAAAAGACTGTTGCTGTGAATGAGATGTTAGATACTTTGTGAGTTAAAAATGCGAAGGTTATTTGGACAAGGATTGAGGAATATAAAGAAAAGCAGTTTGATATTGTGACTGCTAGAGCTGTTGCTTATTCAGATAAGTTGATAAAATGGGCATATCCTTTGCTAAAAAAATGATGATATTTCCTCTTTATGAAACAGAATATTCAGGAGGAGAGGGAGTTGTTATTAAAGCTTAGTAAAAAATATCATCTTAGTTTAAAGAGTGAGATAAAATACCAGCTTTATGAATGAGATATTGATAGGATAATTTATGTGATAGAAAAAGAGTAATTTATTTTTTTGGGAGTATTAATATGAAAGATATTTTGTTAAAAGAATTAAGAAAAGAGTGATTTCCTAATTTTTCTTTGTTTTTGGAAGATAAAGCTTTGGAAGAGATGATGGAGCTGTTAGAAGAGCTTTTAGAGGAAAGGAAAAAACAGATAGATAGTTTTTTGGAAAAGAAGAATGAGGAGCTTCAATTTGATGATTTGATTCAAGAATCTTTGTTGTCATATTTATGGAAAATTTTGAACCATTTGGATCAAGTGGAGAATAATTTGAAGTTAAGAGATATTATTTCAGAATTTAGACCAAAGATAGAAGATTTCTATAATGAATTAGCTTATTCAAAAGAATATTATAATAAAGTACTTTGGATTCAGAATAATCTTTCTTTAGATAATGATCAAAAAAGGATTCTAGAGTTAGAAGTGAAAGATTATAAGCAAAGAGGTATTGATTTAGCTGAGGATAAACAGTTGAGAGTTAAAGAGTTAAATAAAGAAATGTCTCAAGTTTGAGAAAAGTTTCAGCATAATGTAGTTGATGAACAATCTGAGTTTATTTATTATTTTGAAGATGATTCAACTTTAAAAGAGATGCCAAGCATTCTTTTAGAAAAAGCTAAATCACTTTGAAAAGATTGAGGATATGGGATTGATGCAGAACCTTCTCTTTTGTTTGCTGTAGAAAAGTATTGTTCTGATCCAGAAATAAGAAAATATTTCTATGAGAAAAGACAGCAATGGGCAACTAAATGAAAGTATGATAATAGGGAAAATGTTTTGAAATTTCTAGAACTTTCAGCTGAAAAAGCTCAGATTCTTTGATATAAAAATGCTTGAGCTATGTATATGTGTGATACGATGGCAAAAGAACCTGAAGCTGCTGAAGAGTTTATTAAGAAAATGTCTGAAAAAGCGAAAATTAAGGCACAGAAAGAGATGGAGGAATTAAAACAGGCATTCAATTTAGAGGAGTTGAATTCTAGTGATGTTTCTTATTATGTAAGAAAATATAAGCAAGAACATTATTCTATTGATGAGGAAAAACTTAGAGAATATTTTGAGTTTGAATATGTACTTTCTTGGTTGCATGGTTTTGTTAAAGATTTTTTCTGAATAGAACTTCGTCCAATTGAATTTGATTCAAAAACACAAGAGAAATGGTATGAAGTATATAAAGATTGAAAGCTTATTTCATATTATTCATTAGATGCTTTTTATCGTAAAGGAAAAAGGCCATGAGCATGGGCCGATTATTTGAGAGTAAAGTATAAGTGAAAGTTACCGATAGTTTTCAATGTTTGTAATTTCCAAAAAATAGAAAATTGAGAAACGCTTTTGTATCGTTGAGATGTTGAGACATTGTTCCATGAGTTCTGACACGCTGTTCATGCGATGCTTGCTGAGTCTCAATATGCTGAACTTTCATGATTTAATGTTGAATGGGATTTTGTTGAGTTACCAAGTCAATTATTGGAAAATTGGGTTGATGAAAGAGAGTCTTTAGTGAAGTTGGCTAGGCATTATAAAACATGAGAAGCACTTTCTGAAGAGGTATTAGATAAGTTAGATGAATTGAAATATTTTATGCAATGATATTTTGTATTGAGACAGAATGAGTTGGCTTTAGTTGATATACATCTTTATACTAATCCTGTTCCAAAAACTGTGGAGGAGCTGGATAAAGTAATTATTGATGTTGTGAATAAGAATTCTATTTTTAAGAGAGGAGAAGAATATAAAATGTATTGTGCGTTCTTACATATTTTTTGAGGAGATTATGAGTGTAAGTATTATTCATATATGTGGGCAGAACAATTATGAGCTGATGTTTTCTCAAGGATAAAGGAAAGAGGGATGTTTAATCCTGAGGTTTGAAAAGACTATAGAGATAAGATATTAGCTCAATGAACACGTAAGCCAGCAAAGGAGCTTTTTCATGATTTTATGGGAAGAGATGTCTCTGAGGAAGCTTTATTAAAGAGATATTGATTGATTTAATAGGTAAATTTTATTAAGGATTTGTTAAGATGCGTAAACATCATGTGGTAGAAAAAGAAGAAGATTATGCTTCTGAATGAAAAACGAAGAGTGTTGTATGACCAGATAAAAATGGGTATGTTTTAAAGTATTTCAAAGATGATATTAAGGATTATCTCTATTCATATGATGAGCAACTTGATATTTTGGCTTTGAAAAAGAGATATTTCTGAAAATATATTCCTGAGACGGTTTTGGTTAGAGAAGATTGAGATAAGTATTACATAAAGCAAAAGTTCATTAAATGAAAGTTGCTTAAATTTGTAGATGTTGAAGATCTTCCTCCAAAGACGTTAGATGCGTTATTTGATCTTTTTAAGAATTATATCACTTTTTCTAAGGATGAATGAGTTGTGATGGATGTTTATTGATATCAGAGAGATTTAGAAGGATTGGATAATATTTGGGCGAGAAGGTTTGCTGTATATATGAGATTCTATACTAATTTTTTGAATTCTAGTAATGTTATTGTTTCTGATGATTGAGATGTTTATATGGTTGATGTTTGTGATATTAAACCTATGCCTCGTGATGTGAATTCATGACATTTTCAGAATTTGAAAAAGTTTATTAGAAATAGGATTTTATCGTCTTGAATAAAAAGAACATTATCAAAATTGAAATCGCTTTCTGAGGCTAAGAAAAAAGAACTATTAGAAAATTTGGAATGAAATTCTTGAAAAAAATAGGAGTTATTTTATAGTATAGATGTTTTATCTCTTTAGATAATTAATGAGAATCGCGTTTGTGAATTGTTGGACAATGTCTGGTGGTGTATTAAATGTTTTGAATGATCTATTGATTACTTCATTGAGAAGACATGGAGGGGATTCTGAAATTCAATTATTTACATTAATTTCTAATTTTGATGTTTTAGAGGTTCCTATTCCTTGAAAAGAGTGAAAGAAATATACAGTGAAAATAGTTCAAACTTTACCTAATTGGATAAATAGAATTTTCTTATATTGTACAAAAAGGAAGATTCCATTACTTTCTTCTCTTTTTGATTATCGTAATTTGATGGTGTTTTATCCTACTTTAATGAGGATTCTTTCAAGAAAGGTTAAAAAACGAAAACCTGATGAGATTCAGATATCATCTTTTGCGATAGCAAAGAATATTACTCCAATAGAGTGAGTTCCAACTCATTTGTATCTTCATTCTCCAATGCAGTATATTTGGAGTCATTATGAAGAATATAATAGAAAATTAAAATGATTTAAAAATATAGTATTTAATTTTATTGTTCCAAAGTTAAGGAAATGGGACAAGAAATTTACAAAGTTTGATAGTGTTGTATGTAATAGTAAGTATACTCAAGCATTAGCAAAAGGGATTTATTGAATAGATTCATCTGTACGTTATCCTAAGATTGCTGATGAATATCGGTTTAAATGAATTTCTACTCAGCCTATGCCTTATTGTGTTTATGTTTGAAGGTTGGTTAATTTTGTAAGAGAGACATGATTGATTATTGAGTTATTTAACCAGTTACAATTACCGTTAATAGTTATTGGTTCTTGACCAGATGAGATAGAGTTAAAAGCTAAGGCATGAGATACAATAATATTTACTTGATGGAATCCTGATGGTATGCAGGAAATTATTAGGGATTCTTCATGATTGATTAATTTAACGAAAGAGAGTTTTTGAATTTCTACTGTGGAAGCACTTTTGATGTGAGTGCCTGTTTTCTGATTTACTGAATGAGCTACTTCTGAATTAGTTGATGAGGATTCTTGAGTTTTAGCTAAGAGTAAGGAGATTGAGGATTTGAAGAAAGATTTACAGAAATTCTTATCAAAGCAGTGGGATAGAAAATTGATTTCTGAGAATATAAGGAAAAAGTTAGCAAGCTAGAAAATATATAAATTTTAGATATTTGTCTTGTAGTCAGCTTTGAAATTACTACAATGATTTTCAGTTCGTTTTAGTTTATTTGTACATTTTAATGAAATATCATCTTCAGATTCTTAAGAAGTATATCTCAGTTGATACAACTCCTCAAGATATTGCTAATAATTTGATTTTAAAGACATGTGAAATTGAAGGGATCCAAGAAAGAAGTATTCCTAAGAGTATTGTTATTTGAAAGATTGAACATGTTGAAAAACATCCAGATGCAGACAAGTTGAATGTTTGTCAGGTTAATTGTTGAGATAAAGGTAATTTCCAAATTATTTGTTGAGGAACAAATGTTGCAGAAGGATTATATGTTCCTGTTGCTCTTGTTGGAACTCCATTCCCTGAGGCATGAATAACTATAGCAAAGAGAGCTATGAGAGGAATTGATTCTGAAGGAATGATTTGTTCAAAATGAGAACTTCAAATTAATGAAGATAAAGATACTCATCGGATTTGGGATTTAGCACAAGATTTGGAAGATATTTCTGATAGTGATCTTGGATGTCCATTAACTGATAAATTTCCTTGGCTAGATTCAACGATATTCGAGGTAGATAGTAAGAGTTTGACAAATAGACCTGACTTGACAGGACATTTTTGATTGGCTGTTGATTTGAATGCTATCTATCCAGATAACAAGAAAAAGTTCAATGGAATAAAGACTTGGATGGAAGAATTCCGTAATACTAATATTTTGGATATATTGAATCATACAGAGAAAAAGTTGGATCGTAAAGTATGTGGATTATCTAAATCTGTTAATACTTATATTGCATTATGAATTAATAATGTGGAGGTTAAGAAATCTGATTTCTTCTCTCGTTTACAGTTAATAGATTTTGGAAGTAATCCTATTAACAATTGGGTGGATTTTTCTAATCTTTTCATGAATACTTCTGGACTTCCAATTCACTGTTTTGATGCAGATAAAATTCATTGAGATATTATTGTAAGAGATGCTAAAGATTGAGAAGAATTTACTGATCTTTTTGGTGCAGTTCATGTTCTTAAATCTACAGATTTAGTTATTGCTGATGATACAAGAGTTTTAGCTTTAGCATGAGTTGTTGGAGGATTAGATAGTTGAATTACTGATTCAACTAAGAATATTATTGTTGAGTTGGCTAATTTTGATCCTGTTGCTGTTAGAAAGACTTGAACAAGATTGGGATTAAGAACTGATGCTGAACTAAGATTTGAGAAAAATATTTCTCCTTTATATAGTCTTTATTGTCTTCTTTTGTTCTTAGAAGAGTTGAAATATTATGCTAAAGATTTAGGACATTTTGAGCTTTGAGGAATCTCTTCTTATATTAGTTCTGAGGTTGATCCATTAGCTAGAAAAACTATTCAGATTCCTTGGGAGCAGATTGAGAGTCTTATCTTCTGAGAGAAACAAGAGAATTTTGTTGAGAAATCTAAAGAGATTTTGAAGAATTTAGGATTTGAAGTTGTTTGAGATGCTGTAACTGTTCCTTTATGGAGAGGACCAGATGATATGAATATTAAGGAAGATATTGCAGAAGAGATTGCTAGAATTTGGGGATATGATACTATTAAGTTTCAACCACTTCTTGCAGAAGTAAAAGCACAACCATATGGAGATGCTGTTAGATTGATGAGAGAGGTTGAAGATATGATGGTTCAGGTTTATAAATTTGATCAGCTTGAGACTTATCCATGGGTTAGTTGAGCTCAAGTAGAGGAATTATGAAATGATGTTGAGAGTTTATATACATTACAGAATCCACTTAATCCTGAATTCCCATATTTAAGAGACACAATGCTTTATAATTTGATTCCTGTTTGTTCAAAGAGTTCAAAATTTTTCAATGAATTTAGAATCTTTGATATTTGAAAAGTTTGGAAGAAAGGAGGAAAGATTTATTCTCATGATTTGGATCCTAGATATGCTGAAAATCATTTTAGTGAAGTAATGAGTATGGGGGCATGTTGGTATGAAAAATCACCAAAATCTTGGGAAGAAGATCCACTTTTGAAGGTTAAGGGAATTGTTGAAAATATGTTGATAAAATTAGGAGTTAAGTGAAAAGTTTTCTTTGAAAAGACGGATTTTTCATATTTCCATCCAAAGAAACAAGCAAAGATTTTGTTAAGGAATTGAGCAACTCCATTAGAGTTAGGACAAATTTGATCATTACATCCATTCTTGTTACAAAAGAATAAGCTTCCTGAGACTTCTCAGCTTTGTACATTAGTGATGAATTTGGAAGAATTAAAGAGTTTGACTCATCAAAGAAATAATGAGAGAGATTATGAAACTTATCAAGATCAGATTGTTTGGAGAGATTTAGCTTTCGTTATCCCAACAAGTGAAGATTTCTGAAAGATAGTTGCTACATTACAGAAGATGCAAGATATTGATGATGTTAAAGTATTTGATCTTTATCATTGAGAAAATCTTTGAGAAGGAAAGAAATCTATTGCTGTTCAGATTAAGATTAAGTGAGATTGAAATATGACAACAGAAAAGATTAATTCAATAATGCAAGATGCTATTAAGAAGGTTGAGGCAACTTGAGCACAATTGAGAGCATAATAATTATAAAATATTAAGAAGGGGCTAGTAATAGCTCCTTTTTTGTAATTTCTCTTGTATCATGTAAAGGAAAAAATATCTTAGTTTTATTTATTAGCTAAGATATCATTATGGATTGTATATCTGCAATAAAGACTCGTAGATCTGTTAGAAATTATCAGGAAAAGGAATTAGATGTAGCACTTGTTAAAGAAATTGTTTCAGCGTGATTGTATGCTCCTTCTGCACATAATCAGCAAGCTTGGAAGTATTACATTATTTCAAAAAAAGAGGATCGTATTTTTTTGTCTGAAGTAATGGAATTTTGAAAGATGTTGCCGAATGCTTGAGGTGCAATATTGGCATGTTTTGATAAGGAGTATGTTAAGAGTATTGAATTTGTTCCTCAGGATATGTGAGCAAGTATTGAGAATGTTCTTTTAGCTGCACATGAGAAATGAGTTTGAAGTGTATGGTTAGGACTTTATCCTCATGAGGTTGAAATGGGTAAAATTTCTGAGTATTTTGGATTTGCTGAGAATATTGTTCCATTTGCTATTATTTCGCTTTGAATTCAAGAGTGAGATATCCCTGAAAAGAAATTAAAATGAGATGATAAAATTGAGATTATTTAGTAATTATCCATATCTATGACAGAGATAACGAATGTAAATATTGAAGATTCTTGGAAAAAAATATTGGATGAGGAATTTAAAAAACCTTATTTTCCTAAAATTAAAGAGTTTCTTTTGAAAGAAAAACATGAAGGATATACTATTTATCCTAAATGAAAGGATATTTTTAATGCTTTTAATTTGACTCCTTTTGATGAGGTGAAAGTAGTTATTTTATGACAAGATCCTTATCATTGAGAAGGAGAGGCACATTGATTAAGTTTTTCTGTTCCTGATTGAATTAGAATTCCACCTTCTTTGAGAAATATTTTTAAGGAGTTAAAGTCTGATCTGGGAATAGAGCCTCCTGAGAGTTGAAATCTTGAGAAGTGGGCTAAGCAATGAGTACTTCTTTTAAATGCAGGATTAACTGTTAGGAAAGATTCTCCTAATTCTCATAAAGATGCATGATGGCATATATTTACTGATGCTGTGATAAAAAAGATTTCTGATGAGAAAGAATGAGTTGTTTTTATTCTTTGGGGGGCATTTGCTCAGCAGAAAGAGGCTTTGATAGATACCTCTAAACATTTTATTTTAAAGTCTGCGCATCCATCTCCTTTCTCAGCTGATAGAGGATTCTTTTGAAGTAAACCGTTTAGTAAATGTAATGAGTTATTAGTAAATATTTGAAAAGAACCAATTAATTGGGATTTGAAATAAGTTTATATCGTCATTGAATAATGTTTGATTATGGTGGTTTTTGGATAAAGGATAAAGTGTGAAATAATATTTTTGCTTATGAAGAAAGAAAACAGGAAGAGAGGAAAATATGGGTAGCTCCTTTGGAAGAGAATTGAGGTATTCAGGAATGAACAGAACCTGTTTTTGCTGAGATTGATAAGAATGAGGTAAAGTTTTTTCATTGATTAAAAAATCAATCTGTTTTTTTACTCTGAGAAGTCCCTGTCTATGTTTTTGATAATCATAATCATGCATTGGCTTTTTGGTATCGTGAATTATTTAATGATCAGCTAAAAAAGTGAACTAAATTGATTCATATTGATCAGCATTCTGATATGAATGAGAATGAATATGATATAAATATTGAGACATGGGAGGATGTTATTGAGTTTGTTAATGAGAAGTGTAATGTATGAAATTTTATTCTTCCTGCAGTAAGGGATTGATTAGTTAGTGAAGTAAAACAACTAAGAACTGAACAATGACTTTTATGTTTTGAATTCCCTTCTTATAATTATATTTTGGATATTGATTTGGATTTTTGGGCTCCTGAGATGGGAATAAGTAATAAAGTTGCAACTATTAACCAAGTTAAAAAGCTTATGAAATATGCACAGGTAGTTACTATTGCTACTTCACCTTATTTTTTAGATCAGAAAGAGGCGATTTGATTAGTTAATCAGTTATTAGATTAAAAGGAAATATTGATTTCAATTCGCTATTAAGTAAGCTTTACTTTGTTTAAAAGAATAAATTATTGTATGAGTAATATTAGGAACTTTTGTATTATAGCACATATAGACCATTGAAAATCAACTCTTGCTGATAGAATGTTAGAGATAACATGAACAATTAGAAAGTTAGAGCATTCACAAGTACTTGATCGTATGGACATTGAACAGGAAAGAGGAATTACGATTAAGCTTACTCCTGCAAGAATGCAGTGGAAAGGGTATGAGTTGAATTTGATAGACACTCCAGGACATGTCGATTTTCAATATGAGGTTTCTCGTTCATTGGCTGCGGTTGAATGAGCAATTTTGCTTATTGATGCAAGTCAAGGTATTCAAGCTCAGACGTTATCAACCTTATATCAAGCGATAGATCAAGGGTTAGATATTATTCCAGTTTTGAATAAGATTGATCTTCCTGCTGCTAATCCTGATAGAGTAGCAAAAGAGATTGAGAACGTTATTGGAATATCAAAAGATGAAATTATTTGTGTTTCTTGAAAGACAGGAGAGAATGTTGATTTGGTTTTGGATGCTATTATAGAAAGGTTTATGTCTCCTGGAGAGTTTAAGGAAAAGAATCCTGAAAAATTTAAGATAGCGATGTAATATTCTTTATTGAATTATATTGGGATTTTTTTATAAGTTCAACGTTGTAAAAAATAGATTAAGTTCTATATACTATTCTCATATATGCATTATAAAGTATTGAATCAAGATTCAGATTTATCTCTTATTGAAAGATTACTAAAAGTTAGAAACATTACAGACAATAGATTATTATTTCTTAATCCGAGCTTTTCAAAATATTGGATAGATCCTTTTTTGTTGAATGATATGGATAAGTGAGTTGATAGGATTATTCAAGCGATGAAAAGTAAGGAAAAAATAATTATTTTTTGAGACTATGATGTTGACTGAATAACTGCAAGTTATGTTTTGTATAAATTCATAACACATTTTCTTAAGTATAAAAATGTTGCTATTAGATATCCTAATAGAATTGAAGATGGATACTGATTAAAGAAGAAACATATTGATGCAATGAAACAGGAAGATAATGTTGATTTGATAGTTACTGTTGATAATTGAATAACTTCTGTTGAAGAAGCTGAATATGCAAAAGAGTTATGAATAGATATGATTATTACTGATCATCATCAAGCATTAAATAGTATTCCTAATGCTTATGCTGTTATTAATCCTCAAGTTTCCGATGATTATTCGTTTAAGTGATTGGCATGAGTAGGTGTGGCATTTAAGTTAATTAATGCAATTATGTCAAAGTCTACTTTATCAAGAGAAAAGAAATGAGAGATTTTTAATTATTTTTTGCCGATTGTTGCAATAGGTACAGTTGCTGATATTGTACCATTAGTTCATGAAAATAGGATTATTGTGAAAAGGGGATTAGAGATTATAAATTATCATGTTGAGAAAGCTCCAAAATCATTGCAATGATTTTTGAAATTTTTGGATATTAAATGATGTATTGATACTTTTCATATATGATTCGTTATTTGACCTAGAATTAATGCTGCATGAAGAATAGATAGTCCTTATGATAGTTTGAATGTTCTACTTTGTGAGAATGAAGATCAATTGCAGTATATTGAGAAAATAGAGGAGATTAATAATGAGAGAAGAAAGATGCAAGATCAGGCATTCAAAATTGCTGAGAAACAATTGAAGTTAGAGCAGAATTTTTTGGCGGTTTGTGATGAAGAGTTTCATGAATGAATTGTTTGAATTGTCGCATGAAGAATAACAGAAAAATATTATAAACCTTCCGCTGTTTTTAAGATTGATAAGGAAAAGAATCAGGCAGTAGCTTCATTGAGAGGACCGGAATATTTCAATGTTATTGATATGATAGGGAAGGCTTCTCCTTATTTGAAAAGGTTTTGAGGTCATAAGTGAGCTGGAGGTTTGACTGTTGATTTAGAGCATTTAGATAAGGTTATTGGAATTTTTGAGGAATATTGTAATGCTACTATCACTCCTGAACAATTAGAGAAAATTACTGTAGTAGATACAGTACTTTTGTCTCATGAGTGGAATATGGAAGAATTAAGTGAAATTGAGAGCCTTGCTCCTTTTTGAGAATGAAATGGGGAACCAGTTTTTTTGTTAGAAGATATTAGACCAGAAAAGGTTGAGAAAGTAGGGAAAAATTGAGGAAGTCATTTGAAAATTACTTGAAGATTTTGAGAAAAGACGATGACAACTATATTTTGGTGAAAATGAGATGAGGCTGAAAAAATATGAGATAAAATTTCTGTAATATGAAACATTAAGAGAGATACTTTTAATGGAGGATTCTATTTCCATTGAACAGACTTGATTTAGTTTGAAAATTGCTAGGAATTTTGTATATATTATAGATAAATTAATTTATTTGATTACCACAGACTCGTGTTAGAACAAATAAAAACACAATTAACTTCTCAGTGAGTTTCTTTGCAATCAAAGGTATGAGTGTTTTTCTCTGCGTTTGATGGAGAAGGGAAGCTTCTTGCTTCAAATGGAGTTATTAAAACGGATAGACCATTAGAGCAAATTTTGCAGAGTTTTTATATGGGGATTCTAAAAAAGTTCGAGCCATCTGTGAAGAAAATTATATTTGATTTTGTTGAGGAGATTAGGTTACAGAATGATCCGAATGTGTTAATTAAATTACCTCTAGATCAATATTGATTATTTCTTGTTGAAGGGGAATGAGAAAATAGTTGAGTAATGCTTCCTAATACTAAATGAGTTACTTCTATCCAAGAGGCGTTGACAGCAATTAAGAAAAAATATAACTTAAATAATCAGGTTTCAGTGTTTGTATTTAAGACGAAGAAGGTTTGAGTTAATTTATGAGAAGAGAATAAATGAGGAGAAGAAAAAAAGGATTCATAAGAATCCTTTTTTTTATCTTTTGTATACTTTAACTTTCCGCTCTCATTCAGGAAGAGCGTTTTTTCTTATTCGAGGATTTAAATATCTGATTTCTGCATATGTGTATCATTGGCTAGCTGCCCAAACTGCTAGATTATCAGTTTTTCAGATAGTGATTTCCTTTGTTTCTGGTATTGTATATTGGTTTCACCATTTAGAAGTATCAAAATAGCGAGTTATATTACTGAATACTTCTTTAGATGCAGCTATTCTGAAAATATATCTTGATGTTTCTGTATTTAACCATGAGTCGTAGAAAGAATCTTGATATTGAGAATTCATATCATTAGCAATTCAATTCATACCTCTGTTAAATGAAGCCATAGCTAATGTCCAATTTCAGAATTTATCATACGCTTTTTTTAGGTATGCAATTGCTGCATCTGTTTCTTTT
>Ga0247611_10001836_pt1 | contig 36732 bp, 38 predicted proteins | sample 177DNAGHGhighgp2_FD_192422 | JGI IMG/M metagenome (GOLD analysis project Ga0247611, IMG submission 192422) | Sheep rumen microbial communities from Palmerston North, Manawatu-Wanganui, New Zealand - 1770 DNA GHGhigh gp2 | ecosystem: Host-associated > Mammals > Digestive system > Stomach > Rumen... | reverse complement strand
GGATTATTTGTCGGTGCATTTATAATGATTATTATAAATAAATTAAAAGTTAGCGCTGCACAAAAAGAGGCTGATAAATTAATTCGTGATGCTAAAAAAGAAGCTGATAAAGCTAAAAGAGATGGCATTTTAGAATTAAAAGAAGAAAGTTTTAAATTAAAAAAACAAACTGATGAAGAGATTAAGGAAAAGAAAAAAGAATTAAATGAACTTAATCAAAGAATGGATAACAGAGAGAAAAGTTTAGACAAACGTGATGAATTATTATCTGAAAGAGAAAAAAACTTAGATCGAAAAGATAAAGATTTATTAGCAAAGCAAAAAGAAATTCAAGAAAAAGATGCAAAAATGGAGAGTATCATAAAAGAGCAAATAGCTCTTTTAGAGAAAATATCTGGTTTTTCTAAAGAAAAAGCTAGAGAATTAGTAATGAAAAAGGTAGAAGAAGAAATGTCTAGAGAGATTTCTGTCTACTTAAAGGAAAGAGAAGATGAAGCTAAATTAGAAGCTGATAAGAAAGCTAAAGATATTTTAGTTTCAAGTATGCAAAGATATTCTAATGATGTTACAAGTGAACAAACTGTATCTACTGTAGAACTTCCTAGTGATGAAATGAAGGGAAGAATTATTGGTAGAGAAGGAAGAAATATTAGAACTATTGAAGCTGTTACAGGTGTTGATTTAATTATTGATGATACTCCTGAAGTAATAGTATTATCTTCTTTTGACCCACTTAGAAGAGAAATTGCTAAAGTAACTCTTGAAACATTAATTAAAGATGGACGTATACACCCAGCTAGAATTGAAGAGTTATATGATAAAGTTTGTGAAGACTATAAGAAGATTATACGTGATAAGGGAGAAGAAGCTTTATTTAAACTTGGTATATCTAAAGTTGATCCTGAATTAGTAGAATTGATTGGTAAACTTGCTTTTAGAACAAGTTATGGTCAAGATGTTTTACAACATAGTGTTGAAGTAGCTAATTTAGCTGGAATTATGGCAGGTGAACTAGGAGAAAATGTTATGCTTGCTAAGAGAGCTGGTTTACTTCATGATATAGGAAAAGCTATTGATTTTGAAACAGATGGTTCTCATGTAGAATTAGGAGCTGAAATTGCTAAGAAATTCCATGAAGATAAAGTTGTTTTAAATACTATAGAATCACATCATGGCGATAAGAAAGCAGAATATGTTATAGCAGAACTTGTTGCTATAGCAGATACATTAAGTGCTGCTAGACCTGGAGCTAGAAATGATTCATTAGAAAATTATGTTAAGAGACTTGAAGAATTAGAAAAAATAGGTAATGAAATTTCTGGTGTTGATAAAACATTTGCAATGCAAGCTGGTAGAGAACTTAGAGTTATTGTTAAACCAGATCAAATTGATGATTTAACAAGTTATAAAGTTGCTCGTGAAATTAAGGATAAAATTGAAGAAACAATGCAATATCCTGGTACAATAAAAGTAGTTGTAATAAGAGAAACAAGAGCTGAAGAAGTTGCTAAATAGTAACTTCTTTTTTTGTTCTAATTATGTTATTATAAATGTAGGAGAGTGAATATGAAAAACAAAAGAAACATTTTAATTATTATTTCTATTATATTAGTATTATCAATAGTATTTATATTAATTAATAGGAAAAAAGTAGATAATAAAAAAGAAAGTGATAAAGATATTAATGAAGACAAAATTGTATTAAAAGATACTACTAATATAGAATACTTAGTTAAAAGAATAGATAATGAAATTCATCTTTTAGAAATATCTTCAAAAGAAATAAAAGATGTTCATGTATTTAGTAATGTTAATGTAAAAGATATTAATGACATAAGTTTTTTTGGTTTTAGTAATAATAAAGGATATTATTCAGTAAAAGAAACAGTATATTATTTTGATAGAGAATCTCATAAAGAATTTAAATGGCTTGATATATCATTAGATGTTGAAAGTGATGATGGAACTGAAAAAGAATATATTTATCATGGTTTTATAATGAATAATAAATTATATTTTAGTTTTTCAGATGGTATTTATTCAATTGATTTAAATGCAAAAAATGCAGATAAAATATATGATATTAGAGAATTTCTTGAGAAAAATAATATTTCATTATTATCACTTATAGACGAAACATATTATGATAATAATAAATTATATTTTGAAGGAAGAGATGATTCTAAAAATACTACAGAAGTATATATATATGAATTTGATTCAACTAATGAAACTATTACTTCTTTAGTAGGAGGTAATTTAGATAATATTCAAATTATGCATTATTTATATAATAATGGTTATATTTTCTATGATAATGCAAATGAAAAAATGGATTCAAAATATAAGTTATATTCATATAATATTAAAACAAAAGAAACTAAAGATTTAGGTTATATAGAAACATATGGATTTGAAATAGAAAAGTATGATGAAGAAGGTATTTTATTTAGAGATCCTGAATTTAATAATGATATAATGTATTATAATTTTATAAAAAATAAGAAGATAAAATTTATTGAAAATTCTGATGCATATGCTTTCTTATATAATTATGAAAAGCCAGTATTATTACCATATAAAAATGGATTAATATTTTATTATGATGATTATAATAAAGATAAAGTTATGGCAGTATATAATAGAAATATTGTAAATAAAGCAGATATTAATGATACATTTGAAATAACACTTAAAGATGGTAGTAAAAAAGATATAGATTTAAAAATATTTTTTAAAGATACAAATTGGAGTGAAGAATAAGTAACTCCTTTTTATATTAATTTAAATATGCTATAATAATTATGGTGATTTTATGAAAGCATTAATTACAGGGGCCTCTAGTGGTCTTGGTCGTGATTTTGCATTCAAATTAGCTGAAGAAGGATATGAATTAGTATTAGTATCTAGAGATATAGATAAATTAGAAAGTATACAAAGTAAAATTAAAACTAATTGTGAAATTGAATCAGTTGATTTAAGTGTTAAAGAAAATGTTTATGAATTATTTGATAAATATAAAGGTCAAATTGATTTATTAATAAATAATGCGGGTTTTGGGGAATGTGGTTTTTTAGTAAAACTGATTTAGAGAATGATATAAATATGATTAATTTAAATGTTATTTCTCTTCATATGTTAACTAAATTATTTTTAAAAGATTTTATATCTAAAGATAAAGGTCAAATATTAAATGTTGCATCTTTGGCTGCATTTGAACCGGGACCTCTAATGGCTACATATTATAGTACTAAATCTTATGTATATAATTTAACTATGGCTATTTATGAAGAATTAAGAAGACAAAAAAGTAATGTAAAGGTAAGCGTACTGTGTCCTGGACCAGTTGATACTAATTTTAATAAAAGGGCACATGTTCATTTTTCAGTTAAACCATTAACTAGTGATTATGTTACATCTTATACTTTAAAAAAATTAAAGAAAAATAAGTTGTTAATTATTCCAGATATTAAAATGAAATTAAGTGTTTTTGGAGTAAGGTTTATGCCTAGAAAATTATTACTTAGATTAACTTATAATATTCAAGAAAGGAAAACAAAATAATGAAAATAGTTAAGATTAATTCACTTGGTTGTCCATCTTGTATAATTATGAATAAAGTATTTAATAAAATTAAAGATATGTATTCTTTTGATATAGAAGAATATGATTATGATTTTGATGATATAAGTCAGTTTAATGCTGGTAATATTTTACCAATATTTATATTTTATAAAGATGGAATTGAAGTGGAAAGATTATGTGGTGAGCATAAGTTTGAAGAGTTTGAAAGTATTGTTAAGAGGTTATTATGAGAAAGTATTTAAAATATATTTTAATAGCAATTTTGATGTTACCTTGCATTTTATATGCTGATACAAAAAAGGTAAATATGTATTTGTTCTATGGTGAAGGTTGTCCTCATTGTAAGGCATTAGAAGAATATTTAGATAAATTTTTAAAAGATAAAGATAATTATGAAATACAAAGATTTGAAGTATGGCATAATGAAGAAAATGTTAAGAAATTATCAGATGTAATTGAAATATTGAAAACTAAGGAATCTGGTATACCATTTTTTATAGTAGGAAACTCAGTTATAGTTGGTTTTGATGAAGAGTATACTCCTGAGAAAATTCAACATGCATATAATTATTATAGTAATGTAAGTTATGTAGATAAAGTTGGTGCTTATTTAAAAGGTGAAGAAATACCAGAAGATAGTGAAGAACAAACTAATACTAATATTGAAGAAGATGTAAATATTCCAATAATTGGAAAGAAAAAGATTAAGGAAGTGTCAATATTACTTTCATCAATATTAATTGGTTTAGTTGATGGTTTTAATCCTTGTGCTATGTGGATATTATTATTTTTAATATCTATGTTAATTGGAATGAAAAGTAAAAAGAGAAAGTGGACATTAGGAATTACTTTTATACTTTCATCAGGAGTTGTATACTTTTTGTTTTTAGTATCTTGGTTAAATCTTGCTACTTTCTTAAATTCAATTGTATACATTAGAACTGGTATTGCATGTTTTTCTTTAATATTTGGTATTATTTCTATTGCTAGATTCTTAAGAGGATTAATTAAGGATGATGGTTGTGAAGTGGTTGATCAAAATAATAGAAGGAGAATAATTAATGCTATTAAGAAAATAGTTAAGGAAGAATCATTCTTTTTAGCTATTTTGGGTATTGTATTATTAGCATTCTCTGTTAATATTATTGAACTTTTATGTTCACTTGGATTACCAGTTATGTTTAGTGAAATTCTTACTATCAATGATGTAAGTAATTCAATGAAAATAGTATATTCTATTATATATGTTTTCTTCTTCTTAATTGATGATATTATTGTATTTATTATTGCTATGAAAACATTAGAAATAAAAGCTATTTCAAATAAATTTACTAAATATTCACATTTAGTAGGTGGAATTATTATGTTAATAATTGGATTACTTATGATATATAAACCTGAATGGTTAATGTTTAATTTTTAAACAAAATAAAAATCTTTCATATAATATAAATGGGTGAATATATGAAAGATGATATCTTAAATAGGATAGAAGAGAAGACTAATGTAGATAAAGAAACTATTATTAGTCTTGCTCATAAATTACAAAATGGTGATTATAAAAATGAGGAAACTTTAAGAAGCATAATTCATGAATTATCTAGTATTACTGGAAAAGAAGTATCTCATGAAAAAGAAGAAAAAATAATTAGTATGATTATTAATGATAAAGTTCCTCATGATATAGAAAAATATGTGTAAATAAAAATAGGTTTTTGATAACCTATTTTTTTATTGCTGGTCTATAAAATTCTTTTTGTATTTTATTTGTTGACCATAGTATTTGATGAAATGGTTTATTTACTATTAAATCAAATTCTCCAATATATTCATATACATTTGGTTTATATTGTAATTTAAATTTATTTAATTCTTTATATGGATTAGAATCACTATAATCAGCTGTTATACCATATAAGTCTATAAATAAAAATCCTTCTTTTTTATACTTTTCTATTATTTTATAATATAAGAATGATTTAGTATCAAATATATCAAATTCTTTATTATGTCCTGATATTAATATTGTTATTCTACCTTGATGTTTTACTATGAATGCTCCACCTAGTATCTCTTTAGTAGCATTTCCTTGTACTTTTAAATTTGATTCAGCAATCTTAGATGATAGTTTTTGAATTAATTGATCGGATTTCATTTTTTTATTATATAATTCTAAATTATCTGGATTGTCATGAAATTCTTTATTTATTTGTTCATTCTTTTCTGATTCTATTAAATATTGTTGTTGTAAATATTTACCATATGTATCATAGTTAAGTTCAACAAATAATAATTCTGCCATATCATCTTCACTAAATATTTCATAAAATAATTTATAATATGCTTTTGGTTTACTTTCTTTGTATTCAACAAAATTATAAAAAGTATCTATATCACTAATATCACCAGTAATTAATGATAAGCCACTAGTTTGAGCTTCTTCAACTTTATCTAATAAAACATTATCTAAATCATTAATATTATAAGTAGGTAAATAAATAACTGGTGTATATTTAGGAAGTAATGATTCAAAATATAGATTATCTTTTAATTTGTCATATCCAAGTGATTTTAATTCTTCAATTAAATTACTATTTTTAGTATTAATTATTTTACTTTGTGTTTCAAAATCTATTTTAGAGTATGTTATTTCTGGATTGATTTTAATAAATGCAAATGCTTTTTTAAAAAAATAATCTTTTACTTTTTTAGTAAATAGCTTTAATAATTCTTCATTATAATAATCAAGTAAAAATCCTCTAGGTGCATATCCATATTTCATTGAAGGACCAATAGTTTTATAAAGGATTAAGCTTGCAGCGACTAATTCTCCATCTGTATATCCTCCGATATAAGTAACACGAAAGTCACTATGAGTCATTAATTTACCATATTGTTTTGTTTGATAAAAATTTTTAAGCATATGATTATTGGCAAATTCATCAAATGTGTTTTCATCAATTTCTTTTACTATCATTGGGTTCCTCCTTTAACATACACATTATAACATATATTAGCTGTTTTTTCACAATAATATTTAAATACAAAATTTTATAAATACAAAATAATGTAAAATAAATAGATTTATTAAAAAAAACATTGTATAATTATACTTATAATAGGAGGGTCATATATGAGTAAAATAGCAAAAATATATGCAAGAGAAATATTAGATTCCAGAGGAACTCCTACAGTTGAAGTAGAAGTAGAAACTGAAAAAGGATATAAAGGTGTTTTTAGTGTGCCTTCTGGAGCATCAACAGGAAGTAAAGAAGCATTAGAATTAAGAGATAATGATGAGAGATATTTTGGTAAAGGTGTTTTAAAAGCAGTAAATAATGTAAATACAATTATCAAAGATAATATTTTAGGTATGGAAGTTTCTCATCAAAAGGAAATTGATACTAAGATGATAGAATTAGATGGTACTGAAAATAAAACAAAATTGGGTGCTAATGCTATATTAGGTGTATCAATTGCATGTTTAAAAGCAGCTGCCGCAGAAGCACATAAGGAGATTTATGAGTATTTAAATCCAAGAGATAAAAAAATACCTAGAGTAATGTTTAATATTGTAAATGGTGGTATGCATTCTAAGAATAATTTAGATATTCAAGAATTTATGATTGTGCCAAAAATGGAATCTTTCAAAGAAACACTTAGATGTGCTAGTGAAGTATTTCATTCATTAAAGAAATTATTAGATAATGAAGGATTAATTACATCAGTTGGAGATGAAGGAGGATTTGCTCCTAATTTAGAAACAAATAAAACAGCTTTAAATTATATTATTAAATCAATTGAATCAGCTGGATATGTTCCTGGTAAAGATGTATTTATTGCTCTAGATGTAGCAGCATCTTCATTTTATAATGCTCAAAGTGAGAAATATAAAATAGAAGATAAATTATTAACTAGGGAAGAATTATTAGATTATTATCTAGATTTACTTAAAAATTATCCAATTATTTCAATTGAAGATCCATTTGATGAAAATGATTATGAAGGATTTAAAGCAATTACTGAAAAACTATCTAAAGAAATTAATATTGTTGGTGATGATTTATTTGTTACTAATAAGAAATTATTACAAATGGGAATTGATCAACATATGTGTAATTCAATATTAATTAAACCTAATCAAATTGGTACATTCTTAGAAACATTAGAAACAGTTATTTTAGCTAAAAAGAATAATTATACAACTATAATGTCTCATAGAAGTGGAGAGACTACAGATACATTTATTGTTGATGCAGCCGTTGCATTAAATATTCCTTTTATTAAAACTGGTTCTGTATCTCGTGGTGAGAGAATTTGTAAGTTTAATAGATTGCTTAAAATAGAGGAAGAATTAAGTGAAAAATAGTGTATACAATTAAGTATGAGTAATTAATAAAAAAATGTATTATTTTTGACAATTTTGTCTTTTCAAGTATAACTTAGTTGTGATACAATATATAGTGTAGATAATTAAATAGGGGAGTAGTATACCCTTATTTAAGTTACTAGATGATATAAACTAGTAGTATTGAGAGGAGGAGTAATATAGGTATAAAAGAAATAATGATATTCAAAAAAATAACAATTAATAAAAGTATAAGAAAGAAGGAAAAAAAATTATGGAAAATAATAACAGATATTCAAAATATTTAGCTATAATAGCTTTATTAATTTCTGTAGTAGGTGTTTCATTAGGTTTTGCAGCATTTTCAAACACTGTACAGATAAAAGCTACAGCTGATGTAACACCAGATCAAACTCAATATGAGGGAGGTATTTTATCAACAGATCCTAGTGATCCAGAAGACGGAACTGTAACTCCAACAACTACAGGTGGTGCAACTGCTGACCCTGCAACATTAACAAAAGATGGAATAGAAAATATTCATGTAACATTTACTGAACCAGGACAAAGTGCTACATATTCATTCTATGGATATAATAATAGTGCTTTTGTTTCATATCTAAATGATGTAACATTTGGTTCAAAGTCTTGTGCTGCTAAACCAAATGCAAATGGTTCAACAACAACAGATGCTTATGTACAAGAAGCTTGTGATGATATTGTAATGTATATTTCAGTAGGACCAGATGATTCATTTACTGAAACAGATCATGCAGTAACAGGACACACACTTGCAAGTGAAACAAGTGAACCAATTACTGTAACAATTGAATATATTGACGGCGGAGATACTGCTGATGGTAATTTTGAAGTAAACTTTGGAACATCAACAATTACTTATGGAACAACTGATTAGGAGTGATAATATATGAGAAATAATAATGGTTCAAAATATTTTATTTTAGTAGCATTACTAGTATCTGTTGCAGCATTAACTTTAGGTTTTGCAGCATTTGAAAGTACATTAACAATTAAATCAAGTGCAGATGTTAATCCTGGAGGAAATAACTTTAAAGTTGATTTTTCAACATCTAATACATCAACTGCTTCAGGTAGTGTAACTCCAACAGTTAATCCAACTGGTGTAACAGGATTTTCTGGTTCTGCAGCAACACTTAATGCAACAACTATTTCTGGATTAAAAGCTACATTTACTGCTCCAGGTCAAAGTGTTAAATATAGTTTTTATGCTTATAACTCTGGTGAATTCTTAGCTTATTTAAATAGTGTTAATATTGGAGCTAAAACTTGTACAGCTGGAACTGGAACAACTGCATCTTATGTTGCTAGTGCTTGTAATGGTATAAGTATTTCAGTAAAAGTTGGGTCTCAAACATATGATGCAAGCAATACAAATATATCAAGTCATACTTTAGCAAAAAATACTGGAGAAGCTGTTGAAGTAACAATTGCATATGCTGCTGGTTCTGCAGAAGCTGATGGTGATTTTACAGTATCATTTGGTGATACAATTCTAACTTACGGATCAGCTGATTAGTTAAGTTCTTAACAAAATTATTTGGAGGAAAAATGAAAAAGGGAGAATTTAGATTATTTATTTATGGATTACTTTTACTTTTAGTTTTACTTTTAAATAGTTTTGTAGTAAGTTTTTTAACTGGTATATATATGTCTTTATTTTTAGGAGTTATGCTCATAATATTTAAAGTCATATTTGGATTTGAAAAAAGTAATTATAGAGTAACTAAAGAAATAGTACTAGACACATTGATTGTTGTTTTAGTATTCTTATTAGCGTTCTATTTATTTGGTTTAATAATTGGATTTGCAAAAACTGGTAATTTTTTTACCGGTGTAGGTTTAATAAATTATCTTATTCCAATTACATTAAATGTTATATTTAAGGAAATATTAAGGTTTAATTATTTAGTTAAATCTGATAATAATAAAAAATTAATTGTACTTTGTTTTTTAATATTTTCGTTTATAGATTTATCTAATTCAATTTTTTATGGAAACTTTAGTGATATAGTTCACATATTTAAGTTTTTTGCTCTTAGTATACTTCCTACGATTACATATAATATTTATGCAATATATGCAAATAAGAACGCTGGATATAAAAGTGTTATTATATATGGTGTGATTATTGGATTATATGCATATATTATTCCAATTGTTCCAAATGCAGATGAATATGTTACATCTTTAATTAGATTCCTATTACCAGTTGTATTATTATATAGAATTTATAATACAGTTAAAAATGAAAATGATGAGAAAATTGAAAGAGAATATAACAAAAAGGATTATATATCTTTAATAGTATGTACCTTTATTGTATGTGTGCTTGTATATTTTTCATCAGGATATTTTAAATACCATGCTATTGCAATAGCAACAGGTAGTATGTCTCCTAATATTGAAAGAGGAGATGTAGTTATAGTAAAGAAAAGAAATGATTATGAAAACTTTAAAGTTGGAGAAGTTCTAGCTTATGAGTATCATAATATAATAGTAATACATAGAATCTCTAAAATGGTAAAAGTTGATGATGAATATTACTTTTACACTAAGGGAGATGCTAATATTGAAGAAGACAACTATATTATTAAACAGGATATGATTGAAGGTACCGTAGGAACAAGGATACCTTATATAGGAATGCCAACTGTTTGGCTTAATGAGATGTGGGAGGAATAAAGAATGGAAGAAAGGGAAAAGGATAATTTGGCTAGTGATAATTCTATAGTTGATATTGATGGGTCAATTGATTCAAATGATGATATTATTCAGATTGACGATTCGGATGATATCGATTATGATCAAGAATATATGACAAATGTTTCTAACAATCTTGTTTCTGAAGTTGATAAAGTTTTAAGTGAAATTTCCGATGATGAAAATGAAATTAATCCTCAGAAAATTGAACAAGAACCTATTCAAGAAATTGTTTCAAATACTTTTGTGGCTGATAAACCTTTGGTTAATGAAGAGGCACATATTGAACCTGTAAAAAATGAAGAAATTGTTAGTGAAAATCAATCAACAAATATTTTTGATGATGAAAATGAAATGATTGAAGCAAAAAATGAAAATACTGTAGAAAAATCATTTGAAGAATTAAGAAGAGAACAAGAAAATAATGTAATTGAAAAGAAAAATGTTAAATTTGAAAAATCCGATAATTCTAATGTAGGTGGAAAATACGTTAGCTATGAAAGTAGAGTAGTAAGATTTGCATTATTCTTTGTAATATTCTTTATAGCAGGATTCTTTTTAATATATAAGTCATTATCTTTTAATAAAGAGCAATTTATTAATTATACTGAGAAAACAAATCTTGATTATAGAGTGTTTTTAAAGAAAAATAATTTTTATGAAGAAGAATTTTTAGATAAAGGAATGTTATATGTAGCAAGTTTGATTGATCATATTGATATTGACTTTTTATATAATTTCAATATTAGTGAAAAGGTTGATTTAGACTTTAAATATAATATTACTGGTGTTCTTAGCATTACTGATGCTGATGGTAAGAATGTATATTTAACAAAAGACTATAAATTATTAGATGATAAAGAATTTAGTTTAAAAGGTGAGCAAGATCATACTATTAATGAAAGTATTAGTATAGATTATGGTGCTTATAATAAACTAGCTAATTCATTTAAATCTACTTATGGTCTAGATACTAATAGTAAATTAACAGTATATTTAAATATTACTAAAACTTCAACTAATAAAGACATTACTGATACAGAGAAACCTGAAAACATGTTGATTGAAATTCCTCTATCTCAAAGAAGTGTATCTATATCTATGGATTATCAAGATATTAATAATCATAGTAATCTAGTTAAAAAAGCAAATGTTGAAGTAAATAATATTGCAGTTATTATTATTGGTGCAATAATGTTTATAGTAGCATTTTATGGATTATATAGATTACTTAAATTATTAGGTTTATTAAGTCCTAAGAAGAGTAATTATGACAAGTTTATTAATAAAATGATGAGACAATATGATAGATTAATAGTTGTACACTATACTTGTCCTGATTTAAGTAATTATAATGTAGTTAAAATAAAAGAATTTAATGAATTATTAGATATGAGAGATAACTTAAAAGTACCAATTATGTATTATAATGTTACTGATCATCAAAAGAGTTATTTCTATATAATAAATAATAATGATTTATACTTATTAGTTTTAAAAGCAGTTGATTTTGAAAAATAATAATAGTATAATATCACATCGAGGAGAGGCGAATGGAAAAAGTATTAATAGTTATATCTGTTTTATTAATTGTAATTGTATTGCTTCAAAGTAATAAGGCTAGTGATTCTAGTCAAATTATTACTGGAGGAAATGCTATATTATTTGGTAAGACAAAAGAAAGAGGAGCAGAGAAATTTATTACTAATTTAACTTATGCTTTAGGTTTTGCATTTATAATAATAGCATTTATACTTTCAATATAGATTTATAAAAGTTCATATTTTGTTATGAACTTTTTAATTTGTGTGATAAAATAACTAAGTGAGGGCTGATATGAGAGATAAAATTTTAGAAGTAATTAAAGAAGAAAATAGGAAAATGAATCCTAAAGAAATACTAGATAAAATAAAAGATAATGGTACTATTGATGATTTGAGAGATATAATTGGTGAGATTAATGATATGTGTAGAGATGGTATATTGAAAAGTACACCTGGTAATACATTCTTTTTCAATGATTTAATTATTGGAGTTCTTGATGTTCATGAAAAAGGGAATGCACATTTATTAATGAAAGACGGAAAAGATATTTATATTAGAAGTAAATATCTTAAAGGTGCGAATGATGGAGATACTGTTTCTGTAGAGATCATTAATGAAAAAACTAATGAAGGTAAAGTTGTTAAAGTTTTAAAAAGATCTTTAGGTAAAAGTTTTGGTGAAGTAGTTGATGAAGATGGTCATTTAACAATTAAAGTATTAGATCCAAGTGTTAAATATAAAATTGAATTTGAAGAAACTGATATTAATTTAGTAGATGGTATGTATGTTCATTTTAATTATGTTAGAGATATAGATAATAACAGAGTTTTAGCTCGTATAGACAAGGTTTTAGGTCATAAGAATGCTCTTAGTAATGGAGTATCTAATATGAGTGAAAATGCTCAAAGAACTACTCTAATAGCATGTGAGTTTAAACTTCTTTTAGAACATAGTAAAGAAGTAGATGATGAAGCTAAAAAATTACCTAAAGAGATAACATCAGAAATGGTAGAAGAAGAACTTAAAAATAAGAGAGAAGATTTTAGAAATGAAATTACTGTTACTATAGATGGGAAAGATACTAAAGATATAGATGATGCAGTAGGTGTAACTATTTTGCCTAATGGAAATTATTTATTAAGAGTTGATATTGCTGATGTATCTTATTTTGTTAAACCAGGTAGTGCTTTATGGGAAGAAGCTGTTCAAAGAGGTAATTCTAATTATTTAGGTAATAAAGTTATACCAATGTTTCCTGTTGAATTATCTAATGGTATTTGTTCATTAAATCCAAATGAAGATAGATTTACTACATCTTGTATTATGGAAATAGATCACACTGGAAATGTAGTTAATTATAAAATATGTAAAGGTATTATTAAATCAAGAAAGAAAATGAACTATGATGCTGTTCAAGATATAATTGATGGTAAAGAAACTGAAGATACTAAAGACTATACTACACTTGATTATATTGTAAAAGAGGGTGACACTAAAGAATCAATAGCATTTAAAAATAATATGTCACCTAATGAATTAGATGAATATAATAAAGATTGTAAATATAATGTTGGTGATAGTGTAAATATACCTGTTAAAGTTATAATTAAAAGTATGTATGCTTTATCCAAAGTTCTTTCTGCTAATAAGAAAAGAAGAGGGGAAATAACTTTTGAAAGTGATGAAGCATATATTAAGATGGATGAAAATGATGAAGTTTATGATATAGTACCAAGAGTTCAAAGACCAGCAGAAAAATTGATTGAGAATTTTATGGTTGTCGCTAATGAATCAGTTGCTAGATTTTTAACTAAAAATAATATGGCAACATATAGAATTCATGAAAGACCTTTAATGAAAAAAATGGATGAATATATGAAGTATTTAAGTCTTCTTGGTATTCATTATCCAGGAAAGATAGATACTTCTATAGTAAATAGTATGGATATTCAAAAATTAATAGATTTTCTTAAGAAAGAAAAAGCTTATAGAGTACTAAATAAAAAATTATTAAGAAGTATGCAAAAAGCAATATATTCAACAACTAATGAAGGACACTTTGGTATTGCTAGTCCTTGTTATACACATTTTACTTCTCCAATTAGAAGAATTGATGATTTATTAAATCATACTAGTATTGGTTATATTCTTGAAAATAAAACTATGGATGAAGGATTTGTTAGAAAATGGAAATCATATTTAACTTTTGTTTGTGAAACTGCTAGTGAAAATGAAAGAAATTCTGAAAAATGTGAATATGCAGTTGATGATATGTTAAAAGCTGATTATATGACACATCATATTGGAGAAGAATTTGAAGGAACTGTTGATTCATTATTTGCAAATTCATTCTTTGTTCAAACTGATAATTATATAGATGGTAAAGTTAATTATATTTTAAGTGGTGAAAAGGAAATACCTGTTATTAGTTATTATGAATATAATGAAAATTTAATGGCATATACTAGAAATAAAAGAGTTGATTTAAGATATGGTGATAGAGTTTTAGTTAAATGTACTGGTGCTGATCCAAATAAAAGAGAAGTTGATTTTGATCTTGTAAGGAAGTTATAAAATGGAAATTATTAATAGAAAAGCTAATCATGATTACTTTATTAAAAGTACTATTGAAGCTGGGATAGAATTAAGAGGGACAGAAATTAAAAGTATTAGATCAGGTAACGCTAATATTAATGATGCATATGCTAGAATTAAAAATAATGAAGTTTATCTAACTAATATGTATATTGCTAAATATGATGAAGGTAATAGATTTAATCATGATGAGAGAAGAGAAAGAAAACTATTACTTCATAAGAAAGAAATAATTAAACTTGATTATGAAATTACTACTAAAAGATATACTCTAATACCATTAAAACTATATTTTAAAAAGAATAAAGTTAAAATTGAACTTGGATTAGCTCAAGGAAAAAAATTATATGATAAAAGAGAATCTTTAAAAGAAAAAGATATGAAAAGACAAAGAGAATTAAGGGATTTTGAATAATCTCTTTTTTTATGAATATATTTTAATATGAATAAAGAATTACCAAAAATATTTGTTAATAAAATAGATAAAATTAACAATAATGAAGAAGTTTATTATTCTTTTAATGATAATAAAAAAGAAATAAATGATATTAAAATAGATTATTATGAACTACAAAAGAAGATTGATAGATTATTTAGAAGTAATGATTTTGTTTATAAAAAGAAATTTCATATAAAAACTAAGTATAGTGATAAAGATTATATAATTATTTCTAAGAGTTTTGATTATTTACTTACAATTGATGGAGAAAAAATTTATATTGATAATATTTTGGAAATTGATTGATATTTTTATAAATATTAAAAAAACACTTGAAATAGGTAAATATTTTTGATATTATTTAATTACACAAAGAAGTGTTTTTTTTTGGAGGAATATAATGAAAAAAATATTGTCCTTTTTTAAGGGAGTAAAGAAAGAAGGAAAATCTGTTAGATGGCCTAGTGGAAAAGATATGGTTAATTATTCTGTAATTACTATAGTTATGCTTGTATTCTTTGGATTATTTTTCTACGGATTAGATGCTTTGTTTGCATTTATAAGGGGGTTATTCTAATGGAAGAAAAGAAGCTATGGTATGTTGTTAATGCATATTCAGGTCATGAACAAAAAGTTAAAGATTATTTAGAATCAAGACGTGAAAGCATGGGAATGGAAAATAATATATTTAGAGTTATTATTCCACAACGTACAGAAGTTGAAATTAAAGATGGGGTTAAAAAAGAAAAAGTACGTAAAATGTTTCCAGGGTATGTTTTAATTGAAATGGTTATGAGTGATGAAGCTTGGTATGTTGTACGTAATACTCCTGGTGTTACTGGATTTATAGGATCTTCTGGTAAAGGAGCTAAACCAATTCCTCTTTCTGATGAAGAAGTTAAAAAGTTTATTGGTGATGGGGAAGAACAAGCTAAACCAATTAATACTGATGTTGAAGTAGGAGACCTTGTATCTATTATTGATGGCCCATTCAAAGGTATGAGTGGAACTATTGAAAGTGAAGATAAAGAAAACGAAAAATTAACTGTATTAATTGATCTATTCGGACAAGAAACTCCTGTTGAAGTAGATTTAATTCAAGTTACTAAAAATTAAAAAGAGATTTTAAAAATCTCTTTTTTTATTGAATATTTATTGTTTCTATAGCAAATGGTTTATTTGTTTCTATTGTATATTTATATGCATTTTTTCCTTCTTCAGTAATTGCTGAATCTTTTATAATTACTGTTAAAACTCCATTTTCATTTTCAGAAGCACTTATAAATTCAACACCATCATTAATATCTTTTATATTTATTATGTCTTCTCCATCTTTATTTAATAATTTTATTTTATTCTCATTATTAACAATTAAATAAGATTTTGTGTACGCTAATGTATCTTTTACATCATATTTACTAGTATATAACAAATTACCTTTTAAATCATAAACTTTATATAATTCATCATTAATTACTATTTTATCTGTAACTGATAATACTTTATTTGATAGAACATATGGTAATTTCTTTAATTGAACTCCTTTTTCATCAAAGAACATTGTAACTCTATCACCATTTCTATTATAAGCTATCTTATAATAAATAGGGGAAGAATCATATTTTTGTAAATTATTAGTATCAACTACAAATGAAGAGTATTTAGGATTAAAGAATTCAAAATAATAGTTTTTATTTTTATTATCGTATACTTCTAACATTATTGATCCAGTATCACTATCATATTCTGCTGCTTTATATTTACTAGATAATTCTAGCATCATATTATCATCTTCATATGAGAATACTCCAATTTTATCTTCTTTCTTTAATAATAATGCTATATCATAATCATCATATACACTAGAACCTATAAATCCATAATCAAGTGATATTGAAAAATTATTTAAAGCCATTGAATAATAAGCTATATCATAACCACTAAGTCCTGTATTAAGACATACATATTCATTTGAGTCACAATCATAAGCAGAAACATAATTCTTTTTAAAAGCAATTCCATATATTTTATTTTTCTTATTTAACATTATTTCATATGTATAATCATCAACTTTTAAATCATTTGGCACATTAAGTGTCGTACTTGTTTTATCAAGTGTATTATATAATATTAATTTTTCATCATTTATTAAGAAATAATTATTAACTTCTGATTTACTTTCACATGATTCATTTTGACATTGAAATGTATCAACTAGTTCAACATTACTTTCATCATCTGTATATTTAACTTTACTAGAATAATAATATACACTATCATCATCTTCATATGTTTCTTTATAAATATATAATTTATCATCATATTCAGGTGGGAATGTTTCAATACTATTTAATACTTTATAATACTTATTATTATCATCTTTGAATATAATATCACTAATTTCTACATATCCAGTTTCATCAGTATCATTTAATACTTCAAAATAGAAATGAATTGAATCTTTTAATACACTATCTGGTTTAGAAGAAGAAAGTTTATATGTTTTTTCAGTATTTAATAATTCATAATCACTTGTATTATTAGTACTTACTAATTTAACATTAGCACTATTATTTAAATCAAAGTATAATTCAGATACTTTTTGATTAGTATTAACTTCATATCCAAATACACAATCAATTAATAATCCTTTTGTTAATTTTTTATATTTTTCTCCTTTTGATGTATTTTTACAATTCATTAAGAAAGTACTTTGTTTAATAATTGTATAATCTAATGATTCATCTGGTCTTGTGATTACAACTTCTTGAGGAGTATCATTTTTATCAGTATTATTTTTTTGTTCTTTATTTTTCTTTAATAGAATAATTGAACATACAATACATACTATTATTAGAATAATTGTAATAGTTATAAGAATTATTTTCTTTATATTTTTCTTAGGTTTCTCATCATTGTTATTTATATTTTCATTTTGATAGTCAATCTCTTCATCATTTAATTCTTCATTATTTTCAAATTCTTCTTTATAATCTTTTGTTTTTTCATCAGTATTATCTTCCATAAATACACTTCCTATTCTAAGTATATTCTAGCATAAATGAGATAAATAGTAAAATAATGTTTTATTGATTATACAAATAATTAATGATATAATTTTTTTATATAGAAGAGGAGTTTATTATGAAATTAAAAGGAAGTAAAACAGAACAAAATTTAATGACTGCATTTGCAGGAGAAAGTCAAGCAAGAAATAAGTATACTTATTATGCATCTAAAGCAAAAAAAGATGGATACGAAAATATAGCTGCTATCTTTGAAGAAACAGCAGGAAATGAAAAAGAACATGCTAAATTATGGTTTAAAGCATTACATGATGGAGAAGTACCAGATACACTTACTAATTTAAAAGATGCAGCTAGTGGAGAAAATTATGAATGGACAGAAATGTATAAAGAATTTGCTAAAACTGCTAAAGAAGAAGGATTTAATGAAATAGCTTTCTTATTTGAAAGTGTTGGTGAAATTGAAAAACATCATGAAGAAAGATTCATGAAATTAGTTGATAATATTGAAAATAATTTAGTTTTTGAAAAAGGTGAAGAAAAGATTTGGATTTGTAGAAATTGTGGACATGTATATAAAGGTAAAAAAGCACTAAAAGTTTGTCCTGTATGTAAACATCCAGAAAGTTATATGGAAGTAAAGAACGAAAACTATATGTAAAAATGCATTTATATAGTGCATTTTTTTAATTTGATATGATAAAATAATTATGAAATAGGAGTAATAATTATGAATGATAAATATAAAATGAAGAAATTATTTGTATTAGTATTTGCATTAATAGTAACAATAAGTGGATTCTTTGAATTTGTATATATACCTGCTATAGATCTTTCTATGGCTACATTTAATGTGAAAGGATTTACAGCAGTTATTTTTGGTGCATATATTTATTATTATTCTATTGTTACCAAGAAAAAAATACCTTTATATATATCAATTTTATTAGTGTTTTTTGGATATTTATATAACTTTTATACAATTAGTAAAAATGATGCAGCTTTATTATTGTTTGGAGTTGGTTGTTATATGTATTATATTTCATCAATTCCATTTATTATTTCTTTGTTTTTTCCAATAAAATTGGATCCTGAATATGAAGAAAATTTAGTTACAAATAATATTCAGGAACAAAAAAATAATTTACAAAATGTTGAAGGTGATTATCTTTTAGGTAGTTATATTAGTGGTTTTAAAGAAAGAAATATTGAATTTAAAAGTCCAACAATATTTATAAGTAAAGCTAATATAAATGATTTATTTGTTAATATTAAAAATAGTGATGAAATAATAATTGATTATAATAGTATTGAAAAAATAATTATATCTAAATCAACTATAGTTAATTTTAAAAATGAAAAACCACAAGATTATTCAATGGAAACTGAATACTTAGCTCTTATGCTTGCTGGACCATATGGTGGACTATTAGCTTTAGGTTTACCACAAAAAAAAGCATCTTCAAAAGTTAATTTAAATAATTATTATAAAATAGAGATTTTTTATAAAGAAATAAATGAAGATAAAAGAGTTGTTTTTCAAACATATGAAGAACCATATCAATTTTTTGATAAGTATAAAGATAAATTAGAAATAAAATAAAACTATGTGTAAAAATGCATTAGATTAATGCATTTTTTATTAGATTTATGTTAAAATATATAAAGAATAGAGGGTGAAGTTATGAAATGTGTAGCTATTAATGGTCCTAAAAAATTAGTAGTTGAAAATAGAGATGCTAAAGTAGGTAAACCAGGTTATATTTTAATAGATGTAATTAAAGCTGGAATTTGTGGTTCTGATTTACATTATTTTCAATCTGGATTACCAAAAGGTCTTGTAATGGGACATGAATTTAGTGGAATAGTTATTGATAATGGTGGAAGTAAAGAGTTTAAAGAAGGAGATAGAGTTACTGCATTACCAATTTCTCCGTGTAGAGAGTGCACAGAATGTAAACAAAAAGAAATACAAATATGTAGTAAAACATGGGAAAATGCTATTGGCCTTAGTCTTGATAATCCTGGAGCCTTTGGTGGAAGGGTACTAGTAAGAGAAGATATGGTTAGACATTTACCTGATAATGTTTCATATGAATCTGGAGCAATGGTTGAACCTGCAAGTGTTGCATTTAGAGCAGTTAATATTTCTGGAGTAAAAAAAGGTGACTCAGTTCTTGTAATTGGTGGTGGAATTATAGGATTACTTAGTGCATTATTCTTTAAATTAAGAGGTGCATCTTATGTAGCTTTAACAGAAACAAATCCACTAAGAGGAAAAAAAGCTGTATCATTAGGAGTTGCAGATGAATATTTTAATGCATTAGATCCAGATGTTATAAAGAAGTTGATGTCAAAAACAAAAGAAGGAGAAGGATTTGATGTAGTAGCAGATTGTGTTGGTAATTCACCTGCATTAACAAGTGCTATTACATATACAAAACCTAATGGAAATTTAATTCTTGTAGGTATTTCTCTTGGAAATGTTAGTATTCCATTAGTAAATGCTGTATTAAAAGAGATTAATATTAAGGGCTCAATTGCTTATTCTAAAGAAGAATTTGATATGGTTATAAAGTTATTATCAGCAAATAAAATAAATTTAGAAAAATTTGTTGATGATGTAGTTACTTTAGATGATTTACAAAACGCATTTGAAAGATTAACAAGTGGAAGTGATGCAGCTGTTAAAATATTAGTTGATCCAAATAAAAGTAAAATTATTGAAATTTAATTCAATAATTTTTTATTTTTTGTAAAAAAAGGCGTTTTTCCTTGATTTATTGGGGTTTGTGTGGTATTATGTACTAGTCGATTTATATTTTTAATATAAATTAGAAGTGGGAGATTTTAGGGTTATCGTTTACCACTCGCGGGAAAGACGTGAAGAATCTAAAATTATCGAAAATTTATAGGAGGTGTTTTTCGTGGCAAAGAATGTTGTTAAAAAGATTAAATTACAAATACCAGCAGGAAAAGCAACACCAGCTCCACCAGTTGGAACTGTACTTGGACCTGCAGGAATTAATCTTCAAGAATTTTGTACAAAATATAATGATGCAACTAGAGATAAGATGGGAGATATAGTACCAGTTGAAATTTCTATTTATGAAGATAGAACATTCGATTTTGTATTAAAAACTCCACCAACAGCTACTTTAATATTAAAAGCTGCTGGAATTGAAAAAGGTGGTACTAAAGGTGCTAACCATATTGTAGCTACTTTAACTAAAGATGAAGTTAGAAAGATTGCTGAAATTAAAATGCCAGATTTAAATGCATATGATATTGATAGTGCTATTAAAATTGTAGCAGGAACAGCTAGAAATATGGGTATTGCAGTTAAAGGATTTAATGATGCAGAACTTCAAGAACAAGAAAGAGAAGCTGAAGCTGCTGAAGCTGCTGCTGCTAAATTAGAAGCTGAATTAGAAGAAGCTGAAGAAAGTGCTAAAGCAATGGCTGAAGGTGCAAGTGTTGAAGTAGAAACAACAAATCAAGATGTAGAATCTGAAGAAGAAAATAAAGAAGACGAAGAATAATAAATTATTAATCGTGAGAAAATAGATAATCCAAATACCACATAAGGAGGTTAAGTTATGAAGAAACATAGTAAAATGTATGTGGAAGCTTCTGCTAACATTGAAAAGAATAAAGAATATGAAGTTAGTGAAGCGATCAAGTTACTTAAAAGTCTTAAAACTAGAAAGTTCGATGAAACTGTAGATATAGCATTAAAATTAAATATTGATGCCAAAAAAACAGATATGAATGTAAGAGGAAGTTTTGTTCTTCCTAATGGAACTGGTAAGGCTAAAAAAGTACTTGTTATTACTAAAACTAAAGCTGCTGATGCAAGTGATGCTGATTTTGTTGGTGCAGAAGATATGTTAGAAAAAATCGAAAAAGAAAACTGGTTTGATTTTGATACTATCGTTGCAACTCCAGAAATGATGCCTGCATTAGGTAAATTAGGTAAGATTTTAGGTCCTAAAGGATTAATGCCTAATCCAAAATTAGGAACTGTTACAACTAATGTTAAAGAAGCTATTAGTAATATTAAAAAAGGTATGGTTGAATATAAGAATGATTCTTATGGTAATGTTCATGTTTCTGTTGGTAAATTATCTTTTAGTGAAGATAAATTAGAAGAAAATTTAAGAGCATTAATTAATGAAATCGTTAAAAATAAACCAAATGGTGTAAAAGGTGCATTTATTAAAAATGTAAGCATTTCATCAACTATGGGTCCTGGAATTAAACTAGATAAAAATTCATTAGGATTATAATAATTAGTTCATAGAAATATGAACTTTTTATTTGTGTTAAATTATTGAAAAAAATATAGTATTATAGTACAATCAATAGTGTATATATAGTATGAGGTGGTTTAATGGGAAGTAAGTATTTAGATGAAATATATGATTTGATTTCAAATGATATTGAAGTAAAAAATGATACATTAAAAAGATCTAAAGAAATAGCTAATATACTACTTAAGACAAATGAATCTTTAAATAGTTTTCCATTATTTAAAGAAGAAGTGAAAAAACTATTAATTATACTTATTGATCAAATGCATGGAGGAATAAGTCCACATTTATATCATGATTTAGGTTCTATGGAATTAATAATTAATAGGATAAAAGAATATAATAATCCTAATTTTATTTCAAAAGATGAATTAAAAGATTTAATAAACAAAACTACATTAGCACATATTGTAACGATGCATTGTATGGTTTTATGTGTTTATAATATGACTACATCTATTGATATTGATAATTATACTAAGGAAAGGTAGAAGAGTGATATGAATAAAAAAAAGAATAATGGTTTAACAATATTTATTGTATTTGCTATATTTATATATTGGTTATTTAGTACAATAAATAATGTATTTATAAGTATAGGTGATAATGATGATTATTATTATGAATATAATGATAAAACATTTAGTATTATAGCAAGTTCAGATAATAAAATATTAGATAATTCAATTAAAGAATATGCAAAGAAGAAGGGTATTGATATACATATACAATATGGAGATACACTAGATATAATAGATGAATTAAATTCAGGAAAGAAATATGATGCTATATTTGTTTCAAATTCTATTTGGCTTAGTATGTTAGATTCTTCAGTTGTTAAAACAAGTAGTTTAAGATCTACTAGTATTACTCCAATTATATTTGGTATAAAAGAATCAAAAGCAGAAGAGTTAGGTCTTAAAAATAAAAAAGTTTATACAAGTGATATACTAAAAGAAATTGAAAAAGGCAATTTAAAATTTAGTATGGCTAATCCTGTTACTACTAATAGTGGTGTTAGTGCATATTTAGAAATTCTTTCAAATTTAAGCGGTAACCCTGAAGTATTAAAATCATCTCATTTACAAGATAAAAAGTTAAAAAATGAATTAAAGCAATTCTTTAAAGGTATAAAAAGAACTTCAGGAGATGAAGAATTTTTAGAGAAATCATTTATTAATGGAGATTATGATGCAGCATTTACATATGAATCATCAATAATTAATATAAATAAGCAATTACAAAAAGAACATAAAGAATTATTATATGCAATATATCCAGTTGATGGAGTAGCAATATCTGATAGTCCATTTGTATACATTGATAATAAAAATGAAGATAAAAAAGAAAGCTTTGATTTAATACAATCTTTCTTATTAAGTAGTGATGGTCAAAAAGAATTATTAAATAATGGTAGAAGAACATGGTATGGTGGAATTAATAAAAATGCTCCTAAAGATATATTTAATCCTAATTGGGGAATTAATACTTCTGAGTATATAACTCCAATAAAATATCCAAGTATAGCAGTAATAAAAGAAGCTTTGGATTTATATCAAACCGAATTTAGAAAGCCTATACATGTTGTATTTTGTTTAGATTATTCAGGAAGTATGTATGGTGATGGAATTAGCGAACTTAGAAATGCTATGAGAGAAGTATTAACAAGTGATAATACTAGTATTAAATTTTCTGATAAAGATAAAATAACTATTATTCCATTTGAATCTGAAATAATAGATGTATGGTCTACTACAAATGGATATAGTAAAGAAGATTTGCTTGAGAGAATTGATAATACATCTTTAGGAAGTGCTACAGCATTATATCCTGCAGCTATTCGTGCTACTAAAATATTAGCTAAAGAAAACATGGATGAATATGTAACATCAGTTATTTTAATGACAGATGGTGTAGCAAATGTTGGAACATTTAATGATTTTGAAAAATCTTATAAAGAATTAGAAAAAGAAATACCAATCTATTCAATAACATTTGGTTATGCAGATGAAGAAGAATTGTTAGAAATATCAGAATTAACAAATGGAAAAGTATTTGATGGAAGAACTGATTTAACTTCAGCATTTAAAAAAGTTAGGGGATACAATTAAAAATGAAGAATAAAGAAGTGATTTCAGGAATATTTGGAGGTGCATTTTTTGCTGCAACATATTTATTAATTGGAATACCAATTATACCATCTGCTTTATTTGCGGGAGCTGCTTTTTTAGGTAGTGAACTTGTTATGAGTAAGACGACAATATTTACTTTTGATAAAGTTGATGAAAAAAATGTTGAAGATGTACTCAGTGATGCTAGAAATAAAAATAAATATATATTATCTATGGTTGATAAGATAGATGATGAAGAAATTAAACAGTATTTAAAAGAAATAAATTCAACAACTAGTAAAATAATTACTACGGTTGCTAAAAACAAAAAGAAAATTAAACAAACTGACAAGTTTTTCACATATTATTTTCCAATTACAGTTGGAATTGTTAGTAAATATGATGAAATAGAAAATCAAAAGTTATCTAGTAAAGATGCTAAAAAATTTTTTGATAGTGCTAAAGAGTCATTAGATGAAATAAATAAATCATTTAAAGTTATATTAAATAATTTATATGAAAGTGATATTGAAAATGCTACAGCAGATATGAAGGTATTAAATAATATATTAAAAAGTGATGGATTTAATGATATTGAAATAAATAAGGAGGATAAATAATGAATAAGAAACAAATAGCAGGAATAGTAATATTTATAGTCATAATAGTAGGTGTTGTTGCTTATAAATTGTTTGCTGATGGAGAAGTATCTACTGCTAGACTTACAACTATTTATGTAGCAACTGGTGGAGGTAAGGAAGACTTTTTAGCAGATGAAAGGGTAAGAGAAATATTAAGAAAAAAATATAAATTAGATGTTGTATTCGATACATGGAGTAATGGTAAAACAATATCTCTTCCATTAATTAGAGAAACTATGGATGATCCTAGTACTAGTCTTACTGTTAGAAGTGATGAAGCAAGTAAATATGATGCATTATTTACATCAGATCAAAGATTTTATGATTATTACAAATTACAACCAAATAAGGAAACTGGTGAAGCAGATAGATATACAGTTTTACAAGGAGGACTTACTTTAAATACACCAATTGTTATTTATAGTTGGGGTAAGGTAGTAGATGCACTAGTAAAAGAAAAGATTGTTACTATGTCAGATGATGGTGTATATTATATAACTAATATGACTAAATTAATGAATTACATATTAGAAGGAAAAAAATGGAGTGAGATAGGTATTCCTGAATTATATGGAACAGTTAATATCGCGTCAACAGATCCAGTTACATCTTCACCAGGAGCAACTTACTATGGACTTTTATTATCAATATTAAGTGAAGCAAATATTAATGAAAGTAATTTATCTAAAAATTTACCAAAATTAAAAGAGTTTTATAATAAATCTGGATATATGAATAATACTCCTGCAGATTTATTTGAAAGATATTTAAAAACAGGTATGGGTGGAGAACCTATGATTGTTGATTATGAAAAGAGTATTGTTGATTTTGCTAATTCTAATCCAACTGGATTTAATGAAGTAAAAGATGATATTAGAATTTTATATCCATCTCCAACTATATGGAACTCACACTGTTTAGCTGTATTTACTGAAAATGGTAAATTATTATATAAAGCATTTGATGATCCAGAGATTCAGTCAATTGCATTTACTAAATATGGATTTAGAACTGGAATTACTGGTGGTGTATATGATGTATCTAGTTTAGGACTTGCACTTCCTAAAACAATAACAAGTACAGTTACAAGTTTAAAAATGGATACTTATAATAAATTAATTGATTATTTAAAATAATGGAGGGTAAAAATGAACGAATTAAAAATTAATTTTGATGAAAAAAAGAATAAAAAAGTTGAAGCATTAGTTGATGAAAAGAAGGTAACAGAAGAAAAAATTGAAGATTCATTAAATTATGAATTATTAACAAAAGAAGAGAAAGAAGCAATTGATGAATTTAACGAAAAGATTGATGTATATGATAATACTCAAGTGCTTCAATATGGAGCTGCTGCTCAAAATAAAATATCTAAGTTTTCTGATGAAATATTAGAGAGTGTTAAAACAAAAGATACTGGTGAAGTAGGTGATGAACTTGCTAAATTAGTAGCAGAACTTAAATCATTTGATAAAGCAGTAGTAGATGCTAGTGATATGAATGTATTTGAAAGAGTATTTTCAAGTATTAAAAAAGAAGTTGATAAATTAATAGCTAAGTATTCTAAAGTTGAAAAAAATGTTGATTCAATAGAAGCACATTTAGATAAACAAAGAATGCAAATGTTAAAAGATATTACTTTGTTTGATAATATGTATGAAAAGAATTTAGAATATTTTAAGGAAATATCATTATATATTATAGCTGGTGAAAAAAAATTAGAAGAATTAAATAATAAAGTTTTACCAGAACTTGAAGCAAAAGCTAAAGAAAGTGGAGAACAATTAGATATACAAAAAGTTAATGATATGAGAAATATTATTAATAGATTTGAAAAGAAGATATATGATTTAAAAACAACAAGATTAATTTCAATTCAAATGGCTCCTCAAATTAGAATGCTTCAAAGTAATGAAGCAGAACTTGTTGAAAAAATACAAAGTTCTATTACAAATACAATTCCATTATGGAAAAATCAAATGGTTCTTGCTCTTGGAATTAATAGAGCTAAAGCTGCTCTTGAAAGTCAAAAAGCAGTTACTAATTTGACAAATGAAATGTTAAAGAAAAATAGTGAAACATTAAAACAAGGTTCAATTGAAATAGCAAAAGAATCTGAAAGAGCAATTGTTGATATTGAAACATTAAGAAAAACAAATCAAGATATTATTGATACATTAAATGAAGTAGTTAGAATACATGAAAATGGTAGAATAAAGAGACAGGAATCTGAAAAAGAATTAGAATCTTTAGAAAAAGAATTAAAAGATAAATTATTAGAAATTAATGTTAAAAAGTAGGAAGTTTTATGAATTCAGAACAATATTTAAGCGATATATATAAAGATTTCTTTGGTGAATATGAAAAAAGAAAAGAAAATAATAAAGAAGAAGTAGTAGATGTTGATTTTGAAAATGAAATTAATAAATTATTAATAAATGATGAATCTAAAGAATTATTAAAAAAGATTATTAGCTATATATCAAATTATAAAGAAGAACAAAGATATATACCTTTTAATATAAGCTTGGTAAGTTTAACAAATAATACTTTAGATAAAATTGTTAATTTATTAAAATCTGCTATTAATAAGTCTAAATATATTAAGAGTACTTCATGTGATAACATATCATTATATAAAATAGATGATAATACTTTTAATAAAGTTTATGAAAAAAATGGTATAGTTGTTATAAAAGATCTTGAAGGTTTAGAATTAGAGAGTGTTAATGATAAACAAAAGTATATGTTTATGTTAGAAAGTGCTATTGAAAGTAATAAAAATATAAGTATTTTAGTTAGTAAAGATGAAAATGAACTTAATAACATATTTACATATAATAAAGATTTAAAAAATAAATATTTTGTATTTAATATTAAAGAAGAAAAACAAGAAAAGTCAGCATTATATAATGAAATATTAGAAAATACTAATATAAATGAAGAATTAAAAATTAAACTTCTTGATTATTTAACTGCTACTTATGATAAAAGTGAATTAGATTATGAAACATATAGAGATAATTTAATAAATTATATTATACTAAATAATGATGTTCCAGTATTAAAAGAAGAAATGTCTATTGATGAAATATTCAAGAGTTTAAATGAACTTGTTGGTTTACAAAAAGTTAAAAAGACTTTATATGATTTAGTTGATTTAATGAAATTAAAGGAAAAGACTGAAGGTAGTTTAAAAATTGGTAGTGTTAATTTACATATGATTTTCTTGGGAAATCCAGGAACTGGTAAAACTACAATAGCTAGATTGTTATGTGGAATACTTTATAACTTAAATTACATTAAAGAAAATAAATTAATTGAAGTTACTAGTAAAGATTTAATAGCAGAATATGTTGGTCAAACAGCAATTAAAACAAATGAAGTAATTGAAAAAGCTAAAGGTGGAATATTGTTTATTGATGAAGCTTATATGCTTGGTGATAAACAAAATTCATATAATGATGATGCAATTGGAACACTAATTGCTCAAATGGAAAATAATAGAGATAACCTAGTTGTTATATTTGCTGGATATACAAAAGAAATGCAATCATTCTTAAATGCAAATTCAGGGATAGCATCAAGAATTGGTTATACTTTAGAATTTGATGATTATACAACTGATGAATTAGTTAAAATATTTGATGAAATGATGATAAAAGCTGGATTTGAAGTAACAGATGAAGCACATAAAGAATTAAGAAAAATAATAGAAAAAAATAGAAATAGTGAAAACTTTGGTAATGCTAGATTTGTTAGAAATGTTTATGAAAAGTCAATTATTAAACATGCTAGTAACACTAAGAATAACAAATCTAAGAAAGTATTAAAGACAATAACAGAAAAAGATATTAGTGCAGAAAATTTAATAAATTAATAATATTGAGAAGGGAATTTAGAATGAAAGGAAATAATAAAAAATTATATATAATAATTATATTGTTATGTTTAGTTATAGCGGGGTTAGTTATTTATATTATTAACATAAAAAAAACATTTAACAATAATAATGATTTCAATCCTACACCAACACCTCAGAATGTTGAAGTATTACCTAAAGATACAATAATATCTAAAGCAGAATATATGCTTGATAATCTTTTAGGTACAAGTGTTAGTGACAGTTGGTTTTATACATTTGTAAGAGGATATAAAGGCTCTATAAATGATATTCCTAATCAAACAAAATTACAAATGGTATATTGGATGCTTAAAGATGGAAAAGATAATAAAGAATTTGAAGATTTGACAAGTGATGATATATTATCATATTTTAGAGATTTATTTGGAAGTGATTATAATATTACATTTGAAGATATAAAAGTATTAGATGATGATAGTATAACTTCATGGAAATATAATAAAACTACTAAAACTTTTGAAGATTCTGGAACAGGAAGAGGATCTGACTATGATTTTGTTCGTATAGTTAAGAGTAAATTTGTTAAGTATAATGAAGTAGAAAAAGGTAAATATGTATTAACATTTAAGCAATTGTTTAATTCATATCAAGAATCAGAAGATAATAAGAATTGTTATGTATTTACTAACTTTGAAGGTAAAAAATTATTTACTAAAGATTGTAATTTATATGAAGAATCTACAGAGCAGTATAAGCATAATATTGATAATGTTGTTAAAAATGAATTATCAAAATATGAAAACGAACTTATAGAAGTTGATTATACTTTTGAAATAGAAAATGGAGATTTAGTTTTAAAGAGTATTAATTATTAAGTTATAAAATAAAAAAACCATTATTTATGAATTTCTTCATCAAATGGTTTTAATAATAATCCTACACATAATAGACCACTAAGACCAACTAGTGCATATACTAAGTTAGTAAGCATTGAGTCTTCTCCAAAAAGCATTGAAACTAGATTAACATCAAATATACCAATCATTCCCCAGTTAATAGCACCAATTATAACAAGTGCAAGACATACTTTATATAATGTGTTCACTTTATCCTCCTTACTAGTATTATTTTGTACTTAAACTAAATTAATATTCATATAAAATTTAATAATAAATATAATTTAATGTGAGGGGGAATTGTTATAAAAAAACTATTACTTTTAATAATATTTTGTTTTTTGTTAGTTGGGTGTAATAAAATGGATAGTCAAACAGCTATTAAAGATTTTAAAAAGATAGTTGAAAATAATGATAAATATACATTAACTGGTATGATGGATATAGTAAGTAATGAAGAGGTATATCATTATGATGTCACTGTAGATTATATGAATAATGATTATTATAAAGCATCATTAATAAATAAGGATACAAGTCATGAACAAATAATATTAAAGAATAAAGCTGGAGTTTATGTAATAACACCTAGTTTAAATAAAAGTTATAAATTTCAAAGTGGGTGGCCAGATAATAGTAGTCAAGCATATATATTATCATCACTTTTAAAAGATCTAGAAAATGATAGTAATGTCTTATTAGAAGAAAAAGATGAACAGTATATTTTAACATCAACAGTTAATTATCCAAATAATACATCACTTATAAATCAAAAAATAACATTTGATAAAAACATGATACCCAAAGAAGTTATTGTTTATGATAAAAATGGTTTAGAATGTATTGTATTTAAAATATCTAAAATAGATTTTGATACAGGGATTACAGAGGAAAGTTTTGATGTTGAAAATTATAGTAGTGATGAAGAAATTACATCTACAGAGCAAACTTCTGCTAGTGTAGGAGATGTTGTATATCCAATGTATTTGCCAATAGGAACAAAATTTAAAAGTGAAGAAACAGTAAAAACTGATAATCAAGAGAGAGTTATATTAACATTTACAGGTGATAAATCATTTATATTAATTGAAGAAGCTTCTATTAGACCAAAAGAGTTTGAAGTAACAACAACAAGTGGAGAATTAGTGTTTTATGAAAATGTTCTTGGTACACTTGGTGAATCTTCATTAAATTGGACTATGAATGGAAAAGATTATTATATTATAGGAACTAATTTAACTAATGAGGAATTATTAAAAGTAGCTTCTTCAACATCAGTTGTATCTTTATCAAAATAAGCATTAATTTTAATGCTTTTTTTATTGTTTTATGTTATTATTTTAATAGGATATGGAAGGTATTTATGAAAAATAGTTTAAAATATATATTATTAGTAATTGTTTTTATTGCTTTTGTTGCAAGTATAACTGTTTCAGTTTTATTTACAAGATATAAAGAACAAGGTAATTTTTCATTAAGTAGGAAAAGATTTGAAGTTTTATTTAGTAATGTAATAATAGATAGTGATAGAATTAAAGTAAAACTTGATAATGATAATAAGTCTATACACATTAAAGCAAAAGATTTAAAAGATAAGGATACAATAAGTTTAGATATAAAAAATATTGCAAATATTGATGCAGTTGTTAAAAATTATTCAATATCTAATATTGATACTAATGCATCAAATGAAAATGTTGTTGTTGAGACATCTATTCAAAATGGAGATATTATAAAAAAAGGTGAAACTAAAAAATTAATAATTAAAATAAATAATAATTCTAAAGATAAAGATTTGTATTATAATTTTAACATTAATTATTTGTTTGAAGAATATAATCTTTAAAAAAATAATTATTTTTGATATAATACTTTATAGATTATAGGAGGGTATACATGAAAGAGATAATATCAAGCTTGGATATTGGTTCTGCTACAGTTAAATTAGTTGTAGGTGAAGTATATAATGGAAAAGTACATGTTTTATGTGTATCTGAAGTAAAATCTAAAGGAATAAAAAAAGGATTGATAGTTGATCCTGAAAAAGCATTAATATCAATAAAAGAATTGTTTCAAAGAACTGAAGAAATGATGAATATAGCTATTAATAAAGTAATATTAATAGTACCATCATATTCCGCTGAATTTATTGTAACAGAAGGAAAGAGTACAATATCTAAAGAACAAGAAAAATTAACATCTGATGATATAGTTAGAACATTACAAGCTTGTGTATATAATAAAGTACCTTCTAATAAAGAATTTGTAGCTATAACACCAATAGAATTTATGATAGATGATGAGAAAAAGACAAAAGATCCAAAAGGTATGAGTGGTAAAACTTTAAAATGCAAAGCAGTTCTTAGTTTAGCACCAAAGAAAAATATTTATTTGGCTATATCATTATTAGATAATATTGGTGTAAATGTAGTTGATATCAATTTTGGAAGTGTAGGAGATTATTATGAATTTAAGACTTCTGAAATGGATAAGAAGAATACAGCAGTTATAAATATAGGAGAAGATAAAACAGAAGTAAGTATATTCAAAAAAGGAATATTAGTTGAAACAGAAAATGTTGATATGGGAAGTAGAAATATAGATAGAGATATTTGCTATATTTATGATATTCCAAGAAACAAAGCAGTAGAATTAAAAGAAAAATTTGCACTTTGTCATAAGAGAAATGCATCTACATCTTGGAGTGAAGATGTAATAAATAACAAAGATGAAAGTGTTAAAATTAATCAATATGAAATAAGTGAAATAATATATTCAAGAATAAGAGAAATACTTGAACTTGCAAAAAAACAAATAAATCTCTTAACAAAGCTTGAAATTAGTTATATAATAATTACAGGAGGATCTACGGAAGGCAACGACTTTAATTTAGTCTCTGAAGAAGTTTTTGGAGAAATAAAGACATATAAAGTTAGTGAGATAGGATGTAGACATAATAAATATTCAAGTGTAATTGGTTTTATTAAATACTATCATAATAAGTTAGCATTTAGAAATAGAACTGCATATACAGTTGATAAAGAAGTACAAGAAGAACTAATTAATAATAGAAAAACAAATAATAGTAGTATACTCGGAAAAATATATGGATATTTTTTCAATAATTAAGGAGTGAAATATGAATAATAAATTAGAGATGGACCAAATTGCTGATATAAAAGTTATTGGTATTGGTGGTGGAGGATGTAACGCTGTTAACAGAATGATAGATTCTGGTTTAAGAGGCGTAGAATTTATTGTCGCTAATACTGATCAGCAAGTTTTAAATGTTTCTCGTGCTGAACATAAAATACAACTTGGTAAAACAATTACAAAAGGAAGAGGAGCAGGAACTAGACCTGAAGTAGGCAGAGAGGCAGCTTTAGAAAATAAAGATGAAATTGAAGATGCACTAAGAGGTGCAGATATGGTATTTATTACCTGTGGACTTGGTGGAGGAACTGGTACAGGAGCAGCTCCAGTAGTAGCAGAGATTGCTCAAAATCTTGGCTGCTTAACAGTTGCTATAGTAACTAAACCATTTAAGTTCGAAGGTAAAAAAAGAATGGATTATGCTTTAGTAGGTTTAGATGAACTTAGAAAGCATGTAGATACAATAGTTGTAATACCAAATGATAGATTAAGAGATTTAATTGATAGATCAACACCACTTAATGCTGCGTTCCAAGAAGTAGATAATGTACTTAGACTTGGAGTTCAATCAATATCAGATCTAATCAGTGTTCCAGGACTTGTAAACTTAGATTTTGCTGATGTTAGAACAATTATGGAACAAAAGGGAGATGCACTAATTGGTATTGGTGTTGGCTTTGGAGATAATAGAGCAGTTGAAGCTGCTAAACAAGCTGTTAATAGCCCATTATTAGAACAAACAATAAATGGAGCTACTGATTGTATAGTAAATATTACTGGTGGTGCATCAATGACACTATTTGAAGCTGAAGATGCAGTTGAAATAGTAAGAGCAGTAGCAAATACAGATGTAAATATTATATTTGGTGCTGTAATTAATGAAGCTTTAACTGATGAAATTGTTGTTACAGTAATTGCTACTGGATTTGAAGATTCAACTGAACCTTTATATCGTTCAATTGAAGGAGAATCTAGAGAAAAGAAGATACAAGATGTAACTTCAGATGATGAAGAATTAGAACTTCCATCATTCTTGAGAAATAGAGATTTTTAAGAGTTTTAAAAAACTCTTTTTTTATTATACATATATGAAAGTATAAAAAATTGTAAATATATTAAAGATAAATATTTAATAAATAATAGATAGTACAATTAATATTAATATTAATATTAATATGTTATTATTATAATAGGTGATAATATGAAAAATAAAAAGGGTTTTACATTAGTAGAATTATTAGCAGTTATAGCTATACTTGCAATACTAGTTATTATTGCACTTCCAAATGTAATGGGAATGTTTAATCAAGCAAAAGAAAATTCTTTTACAACAGAGCTTAGACAAATATATAAAGTTGCTCAGCAGACTTGGATAAGTGATTCTATGCTATCAACCGCAGAACAAGTTTATACAAGATGTGCAACATGTAATGGTAAACAACTATCATTAAGTGGAAGAGGTGAGCTTGATTATTACATAAAAATAAATAAAGCTGGTCAAGTTGTAAAATTTTCTGCTACAGATGGAACATATCAATTTAATTATGATGGGGACTTACTTGCAACACAAATAAATAATGTAGAGCAAGTAGCTAATCTAGGGGAAGATGATACTATAAAAATAATAAATGACACTGTTAAAAAGGGACCTATAGTAATTAAAGAGTTTTGCATTACTACTAATAGTAGCCCATCAGCAACAAATTTTGATTATTATCAATATGAAGATGGTATGACAATAGAAGAGTGGTTTGCAAGCGATTATAATCCACAAAAACCAAATTTATTTATGGAATTTTGGTATTTTTATGATAAAGAGTATTATACATGCACTGTATCTTGTAATAAATATATACATGATGATTATACATTTAATACTAATTTAGACACGAAATTAATTGATAAAAGTATGGGATGTTATTTCAATAATGACTTTCAAAGATAAAAAGTTAAATAATATATAATAATAAATGCAAAATCAATTTTGCATTTTTAATTTTACAAAAACTTTACATAAACTATTGATTTAAGAAAAAGATATAATTATAATTATTTTTAGAATAGTTGAGCGCAAGACTCAAGGGAGGTTTAAATGAAAGAGGGAAAAAAAGCAACACCTAAGAAAAACAATCATAAATCTGAAGCAAAACCTAAAATCGAAAAAGTAGTAATAGAAGAAAACTTTTTAGATGAAGATGATACTCAAGATAAAAGAATTGTTGTTTTTGCGGTTATTGCCATACTAGTTATCTTGGCTACAATAGTGACATTAGTTATAGGATGTGACAGAAAGAAAGAAGAAGAGCCTAAGAAACCTGTAGATGACATTGTTGTGCCAGAGAAAAAAGAAGATAAAGAGGATGAGGATGAAGGAGTAGATACTAAAGAAATAGTAAGAAAAGTAACATCTGCTTATAGAGGTAAAAAAACTAAAGAAAGTGATAGTTCAAAAACTGATGAAATAGTTGATGAAGATGAGACTAAAGTATATAATGTTACTTATTATTTAGATGATACATCTGAAGTAAAAGAAGTAGAAGAAGGAAAGAAAGCTGAAGGATATGTACCTAAAGGTTATAGTGAATGTACATATTATAAAGATGAAAATCTTGAAGAAGAGTTTGATTTAGAATCAGAAATAACAGAAGATGTAAATATTTATATGTCTTGTTCATTAATCACTTATACAATTGTATATGATCAAGAAACAGTTAATCCAACTACTTATACAGTAAAGGATAATGATATTACATTAGATAATGATAGTTATTTTGGATGGTATACAGAAAATACATTTGAAAATGTAGTAACTGTTATTAATAAAGATATAATTGAAAAAGCAGATGAAAATAATATGATTTATTTATTTGCTAAATTAGAAGAAACTGAAGAGTGTGTAGGAGATGCATGTGAGACAACTGAACCAGTTGATCCAACTGAACCAGTAGATCCAACAGATCCAGCAGATCCAACTGATCCAACAGATCCAGCAGATCCAACAGATCCAGCAGATCCAGCAGATCCAACTGATCCAACTGATCCAGCAGATCCAACAGATCCAGCAGATCCAACAGATCCAGCAGATCCAACAGATCCAACTGATCCAACTGATCCAACAGATCATACATGTGTTGGTGATGAATGTACAGTAGTTCCAGGTGATAATACAACAACTACAGTTGATACACCAACAACAACTGAGCAAGAAAATACTCAAACAACAGTGGAACCAGAAACTACAGCAACTGATAAAGAAGAAAAGCCAGAAACTACAGATACATCAACAAGTGAATCAAACGAAAATGAGAATAAAACAAACGATAAGTCTGAAAAAGAAGACTCTGGTGAAAATAAACCGGAAGAAGGAAATAAATCAGAAGAAGAACCAATACAAGGTGGAGAATAAGAAGTTCTATTATGAACTTCTTTTTTTATGTGTTATAATTTTCTATAGAGGTATTATTATGCAAATGGAG